>Ga0074195_1000112_pt1 | contig 198230 bp, 183 predicted proteins | sample EPASupsiteHSE623_FD_64525 | JGI IMG/M metagenome (GOLD analysis project Ga0074195, IMG submission 64525) | Bioremediated contaminated groundwater from EPA Superfund site, New Mexico - Sample HSE6-23 | ecosystem: Environmental > Aquatic > Deep subsurface > Groundwater > Contaminated ... | reverse complement strand
GGCTGGAATGTCTCTGGAACGAAAATGGAGGAACTGATGTTAATGAATTCAAGATGTTATGGCGGAAGTGCATGGGAATCGAACCCACCCACGAGCTCATCACCCGTGCACTGGTTTTGAAGACCAGGAGACCCACCAGGCGCCTTGGCACTTCCATGGGAATAATGTATTAGATGTTTACATTTTTGTCAATCTACTTATATACCATGTTCTATAACATGGCACGAACATGTAGTTGATGCTGCAAAAAGGCAGTATCAGCCTGTCATTCTTTGCGGACAAAAAACCCTTGTCAACAATCGGCTAACGATAAAATTCCTTTATGGAATCCACAATGTAATTCTTCTCTACCTTTGTCAGTTCGGGGTATACCGGCAGGGCAAGACTTGTCATGGCAGCTTCTTCTGAGACAGGGAAGGAGCCCTTTGTATAACCCAGATATCCGAAACATTCCTGAAGATGAAGTGGAACAGGATAATAGATGCCTGTCTGAATACCCTTATCTTTTAAAAATCCCTGAAGCCCGTCCCTTTCTTTTACTCTTATAACATATTGATGAATTATATGGGAGCCGCCAGCATCTGTTTGAGGGAAAACAATGGGCAGCTTTCCCAGCTTTTTGTTGTAAAAATTTGCGTTTTCAATCCTTTTTGCATTCCATGATTCAAGGTAGGGGAATTTGGCAACAAGCGCACATGCTTTTATCTCATCAAGCCTGCTGTTTATACCTATCATTTCGTGATGATACGTGGCGCCACCCATTCCATGGACTCTGAGCTTTTTCGTTCTCTCGCCGAGGTCTGGTCTCTTTGTAAGGACCATCCCGCCTTCACCAATGCCGCCAAGGTTCTTTGTCGGGTAGAAACTCAGAGACGCTATATCCCCGAAACTCCCTGACATTTTTCCATTCCTCCGGGCACCTAATGATTGGGCCATATCCTCAACAACGGGAATCTCGTATTTTTCGCCTATTTTGCATATACTATCCATATCGCAGAGTTTTCCAAAAAGATGAACTACTGTGATAGCTTTTGTTTTTGATGTTATTGCACCTTCAATAAGCACGGGGTCAATATTCAGGTCTTCCTTTTTTACATCAACAAATACCGGTTTTGCGCCCAGAAGGGCAATAGAGCTTGCCGTTGAAAAAAATGTATACGGCGTTGTAATGACCTCGTCGCCTGCTTTTATGCCGAGGGCCATGAGGGCAAGAATTAATGCATCAGTGCCATTCGCGCATGTTATTGCATAGGGCACGCCGGCATAGTCTGCAATATTAGTTTCGAGTAATGTGCAGTATTTGCCGAGTATTAACCTTTGTTCTGAAAGTATTTCCTGCAGGTTCCTTGAAATCTCTTTTTTTACCTTTTTGTACTGTTCTTTAAGGTTTATAACCGGTATATTCATTAATAATTCCTTCCTCTATTTGATTTAATTCAATTTTTATATGGCTTACCGAATTTATCCAGATATATAATTTCCTGGAGGGTTTTTCTTGGTGTCACAGAAGGAATTACATCAAAATACCCGAGGGGCGTCATCTCGACTACGGCATACTCGTCAGGAATTCCTAATATTTCCTCTGCCTTTTTTGCGTCAAAGAGACCGACATGGCATGTACCAAGACCGAAATTCCATGCTCCGAGCACAAGGTGCTCCATGGCAATCCCTGCATCAAACATAAACCAATCTCCTTTATCAGTAGCAGCCTGTCCTTTAAAAAAACCGGATACACCCTTTTTTGCAGCAAGGCATATCAATACCGGAGCCTCAATAAGGGCGTTCCGGGCAGGGTTACTCGGTGTCAATGTAGTGGAAAGAAGCTTTTTGGTTTCTTCTTCTTTTACAATTATAAAACGCCAGGTTTGCGTATTTGCCCAGGATGGCGCCCGCCTTGCTGTTTCGAGAATCTCAAGAATAATCTCTTCAGGCACCGGATCGGCTTTATATTTTCTTACGCTTCTTCTTTCCTGGATTACCTTTAATATATCCATAATTTCTTTAAGACTATGCTAACATATTTTTTATGAAATTCTCAACAGTACATTGAATTGTTCTTAATATAATGCGAGGCACCGGGTTGATGGGTGTCCTGGCGTGTCTGTTTAATGCTTATAATTCAATTTTATCGAGGTCTATTTGTTGAGGTGCAAGCTCTTCTCTTGCATAGTCTAAATAGATTTGTTCTTTTAAAAACAAATCTAATAAATCAGAATCGATGTGGTTGTCTTTTGCCATAAACTTCATAATCTTAATCGCTTCAGAGAGGGTTTTGCCTTTTTTATAAGGCCTGTCTTTGGCAGTGAGCGCTTCAAATATATCAGCCAGCGCAAGTATGCGGGCTTGAAGGGGAAGCTGGTCTCCCTTAAGGCCAAGAGGATAGCCTGAGCCATCAAGCTTTTCATGATGAGTTGCTGCATAATATGGTACGTTCTTTAATTTTTTAGGAAAAGGTAATTGTGAGAGCATCTTATAGGTAACCCTGACATGGTTGTTGATGACGTTTCTTTCATCATCGGTAAGCGTTCCGTTTCTGATAATAAGATTACGGATTTCATCATCAGTAAGCACAGATTTTAAGGTATCGTCTTCCAACCATTGCCTGTTGGCAATCTCATTTACTCTTTTAACCATTTCGTCAGTCATGAATTTGCTTCCATCGTTAGCGCCGGCAAGGAACATCAGATCTTCTTCAAGTTTTTCAGCAAAATTGTGTTCCTCATAAACAACATTATTCCCTACCGGGGATAATCCCTGCCCGACCCCTTTTTTAAGAAGCTCAATTTCATGGTCTCTCTTTAATACCTCAAAACGGGTTTTCAGCAGATCCATGCGGCTGCAAATAGTTTCAAGCTTTGTTGCTTTGTCAACGACATATTCCGGCGTGGTTACTTTGCCTACATCATGGAGCCATGCTGCTAAACGGAGTTCTTTCATCTCGTCTTCGCTAAAGTGCGTTTTTGCGTAAACACCTTCTGCGGCGAGGTTTATCTTTTTTGCAATGGTTATTGTCAACTCTGCAACGCGTCTCACATGACCGCCGGTATAAGGAGATTTTTCGTCAATTGCAGCAGCTATTGATTTAATAAATGATTCCAAAAGGTTTTCAAGCTCATGAATGAGCCTGTTATTAGTAAGGGACACTGCTGCCTGGGATGCCAACGACTCTGTCATACGTCTGCTTTCGGCAGAGAAGGGAATGACCGTGCCGGTTTGCATATCACGTGCGTTTAAAAGCTGAAGAACGCCTATGATATCATTTTCATGATTCCTCATGGGGACAATAAGCATTGATTTTGACCGAAAACCGGTTTTTGCATCAAAGGTCCGTGTACCTTCAAAATTAAACCCTTCTGCATCATAGACATCGGGAATATTGACCACTTTGCCGGACAGGGCAGTATAAGCAGAGACATTTGAATGATTCTGGGTGCCGTCTCTATTTACCAATAATACCGGATCCCAGGTAATTTCTCCGCTTGTTCCACCCATGCAGATATTGAGGGTGGAATTCTGTACAACAGCAAATCGGAGCTCCTTCCCATCATCGGACATAATATACAATGTTCCCCCGTCAGCATCTGTGAGATTCTTTGCCTCTTCAACAATCATTTCGAGAAGCCGGTCAAGGTTTTTCTCTGCAGACAAGGCAAAACCGATCATGGTCAGCTTTCTTGTTTTTTCAAGCTGATCTTCAATAAATTCCCTGATGCAGGATGAAGGTTTATTGAGCAGTTCAGCTATCCGATCTTCTTCCTGATAATACGTATATTTTTCTTTATTTTCTTTGTCCATTTGTAATTTATGCCTCTATAATCTGTATCTTTTTCAATCGTTCATGTTTTGTTTATGACCACGGCAGCTTTGTCATCAAAGGGATTTGTCCGTAATGCAAGGGAGAAAAGAAAAGGGTAATTTTTCTTCAGGTACTTTATATAGTCCAGCCACTCGCTCACGATCAGATGAAAAACCCTTTTAATATCAACGGCAAGATGGTCTCCATCCGGCTTCGGAAGATTAACAAAATCATTGCGGTAAGCCAGTTCTTCTGTCAGATGAAATGTGGCCCGGAGGAGATCGGTAAACGATTGATGTTCCATAAGTACTGGATTTTCCAGAAGTCTTACCAGAAAGCTCCTCTTCTCAAAGAGAAATTTTTTCAGGTTTTCAAGGTCAACTTTGCTTATGTCCACGCCATAATTATGTTTATGGGCATCTTCTCCTGCATTATGAAAATCCCTGTCCGTCCATTGACCGGTAATAATCAGTTCCGGCCGTATTATATCAAAATCAGGGTCATATTTGGAAAACATATCCATAAGGCCCATGCCTACCTCGCTGAAAAAGACACCGATAACCATGTTTAGTTTCTCCATGCGGCTCTCAATCTCTCTTTTGGCGAGCATAAATTCGGTTAAATTGCCTATTACGCCAAGAAATGTGCCTACGCCCATAATTACAAGTATTATGGTAAATATTTTGCCCGACTGGGTTACGGGATGGACATCGCCATATCCAACGGTAGCCATAGTGATGATAACAAAATATGCGGAATCAATAAGGGATCTGTTCTCAATAAACATAAAACCCAAAGTCCCGGTGACTATCAAGGCAAAAAAGATAATCAAAAATATCTTCAAACGTGTTTTAATGGCGTGCATTTTACATATAACCTGTAAACTTTTTATGAGGCATGAATCTGATGATATCAGGAGATTTTAAGATTTGTCAACGGTAAAGCTTTAAAAATACCCTTTTAAAAAAAAATAGTTTATAATTCCTTCTTATTCTGTAAAATAAGGAGGATTGTTTTATGAACTTGAAGACTATCCAGAAGATTTGTTACGGGATGTATATCATCGGCTCTAAAAAGGAAGGCAGGCTGAACGGACAAATTGCCAACACAGCATTTCAGATTACTTCAGAACCTCCAACAATGGCAATAAGCATTAATAAGCTGAACCTGACACATGATTATATAATGGAAAGCAAAGTGTTTGCGATTTCCATTCTTTCAAATGATGCACCCATGACGCTGATCGGGAATTTCGGATTCAAATCAGGCAGGGATATTGATAAGCTTAAAGATGTAAAATTTAAAGCCGGATTGACAGGCGCTCCAATCATACTTGAATATGCCGCAGGCTATCTTGAATGCGAAGTGGTTGGTGTTACCGATGTGGGTACACATACTATTTTTATCGGTAGAGTGGTTGATTGCGATATCTTAAGCGATGGAGAACCTATGACATATGCATATTACCACCAGATAAAGGGCGGCAAATCCCCGAAAACAGCCCCGACGTATGTTAAGGAAGAGGCAGTGGAAAAACCTGCTGTTACCGACAAGTATAAATGCAATGTCTGCGGATATGTATATGACGCGGCAAACGGCGATCCTGATGCCGGCATAAAACCCGGTACAGCATTTGAGAACCTGCCTGAAGGTTGGACATGCCCTGTCTGCGGTGCATCAAAGAGCGAGTTCGAGCCGGAGACATAAAAGACAGTATTAAAAACAAGCAGAAAGTTAGAAAGGGGAAAAATATGGACAACACGTTAAGAGAAACAAATTTTATTGATATAGGCGCTTCAAAAAAAGGAAAGGTCAGAGACATTTATGATCTTGGCGATAAATTGCTAATCATTGCCACCGACAGGCTGTCTGCCTTTGATGTAGTTTTACCTACCGGCATTCCTGATAAAGGCAGAGTTTTAACAAAGCTTTCCGAGTTCTGGTTTGAAAAGATGGAAGATATTATCGGAAACCATATATTAGAGACTGATGTGGAGAAATATCCCGAGCCGTTAAAAAAATATGACGGGCAATTGAGAGACAGGAGCATGATTGTAAAGAAAACCAAAGTATTGCCTGTCGAATGCGTGGTCAGGGGATACCTTGCTGGCTCCGGCTGGAAGGATTATCAGGAAAAGGGAACTGTTTGCGGAATATCGTTGGCTGGAGGCCTCCGGGAGTCGTCAAAGCTGGGAACATCGATTTTTACACCGACCACAAAGGCTGAAGAAGGTCATGATATGAGTATCTCCTATGAAGAAACAGTTGATTTGATAGGTGCAGCACTGGCAAAAAAACTGATGGATACAAGCATAAGCATATATGAGAAAGCATGTAAAATCGCCGAAGAGAGAGGTATTATAATAGCTGACACAAAGTTCGAATTCGGCATGCTGGACGGGGAAATGATAGTGATAGATGAGATATTGACCCCGGATTCATCGAGATTCTGGTCAATAAAGGATTATCAGCCGGGGAAATCCCAGGACAGTTATGATAAGCAGATTGTAAGGGATTACCTTGATACCCTCGACTGGGACAAAACATATCCCGGACCGGAACTGCCTCCTGAGATTGTTAATAAGACAAGGGCGCGCTATGTGGAGATACTGCAAATACTGACAGGAAAAGGTTTATAAAGTTAAATACCAATTTGCTCTGCAATAACTTTTCCCTGTTTAATTATGCAAAAGCATGAAATCCACGAAATAAATCAAATATTGCGGCTTTTATTTGAAATAAAGAACATTGAAGGCATGTACAATGAAAGATAAAGGCAAGAACAAAGAGCAACTTATCGATGAATTGTCCGAATTGCGCCGGAAGATTGCAGAATTTGAAAAGTCTGAGATTGAACATAGACATACAGAGCAGGCGCTCCAGGACGAGAGAAAAACCCTTTTTGCCATTCTCGAACACCAGCCTGTCGGCATCGTGATTATAGATAAAAGGGGGAAATACAAGTATCTCAACCCTGAATTTACCAATATCACCGGCTACACCCTTCAGGATGTTACTGGCGGGAGGGATTGGTTCGAGAAGGCATATCCTGAAAAAGCATACAGGGAAAAAGTCATTGATACATGGAAAAGAGACAGATCATCAGAAAAAGGTAAAAACACTGATCGTGAATTCATCATTACCCGTAAAGATGGGCAGACCAGGCATATAGAAATCAGAACAACACATCCGAACGATTACAGCATTAGTGTTCTAACTGATATAACCAGACAGAAAGAGGCAAAGGAAGAAAAAGAAAAACTGCAAACCCAGCTTTTCCATGCAAAAAAAATAGAATCAATCGGTCAGCTTGCCGGTGGCATTGCCCATGACTTTAATAATATCCTTTCCGCTATTATGGGGTACGGGGAAATATTAAAGATGAAAATAGGCAAAGATGATCCCATAAGGAAGTACGCTGAACAAATACTGGCATCGTCGGAAAAAGCTGCCGGTCTTACACAGAGCCTTCTTGCCTTCAGCAGAAAGCAGGTGGTAGAGCTTAAGCCACACAATATCAATACCCTTATAAAGTCAATGGAAAAAATATTAAGGAGACTTTTAACTGAAGATATAGAATTGGAAGTAATGCTTGAAAATACAGATGTGACCATTATGGCCGATAAAGCACAGATAGATCAGGTATTGATGAATCTTGCCTCAAACGCACGCGATGCCATGCCGAAAGGCGGAAAGTTTATCATCGAAACAAAAAGGGTAAAACCGGATATTGGATTCCAGCAAATGCATGGATATGGCGAACAGGGCGAGTATGTCCTCATATCAATAAAAGATACCGGCATTGGCATGGATAAAAAGACAAAAGAGCAGATATTTGACCCCTTTTTCACCACAAAGGAAGTCGGCAAGGGCACAGGGCTCGGTCTATCAATAGCATACGGTATAATAAAACAGCATAACGGGTTTATTGATGCCTACAGTGACCCCGGTGTGGGTACGACGTTTTATATGTATATCCCGACAATAAAAACAACTGAAGAAGAAGCCGAGACCCAGGAGGTTAAGGGCGGCACAGAGACAATCCTGATAGCTGAAGATAATGACGAGTTACGGGACCTTGCTGCTATGATGCTCGGCATGGCAGGATATACTGTTATAGATGCCGTTGACGGAGAAGACGCTGTCAAGAAATTTCAGGAGCATAAAGATGATATAGATCTTCTCATCTTTGACGTTATTATGCCCAAAAAGAACGGGAAAGAAGCTTACGAAGAGATAAAAAAGATCAATCCTGATATCAAAGTGCTTTTTTCCAGCGGTTACACCAGGGAAGTGGTTATTGATAAAGGAGTTCATGATAAGGCGGTAAACTTTATTCAAAAACCGTTGTCATCATCCGAAATACTGAATAAGATAAGGGAAGTGCTGAACACATGATGCTAATTCGCCTTCAATGATTCCTGCCTGCCCCTCGGAACAGCGCTATACCTTGCCAACCCTCAGCACCTTTGCCCCGCGGATTTTTCTTTCCTTAAGTTCTACGAGGGCTTTATTGGCATCCTCAAGCCTGTATTCCTGCACCTCGGGCTTTATCGGTATTTTTGCTGCTAATTCGAGAAATTCGCTTATATCTCTGCCTGCGACATTTGCAACACTTTTGATCTCTTTTTCAAGCCAGAGATGATCCGGATAATCAAGCTCAAGGAGAGTTTTCTTGTCTATCTCCTCTTTCCGTATTGCATTGATGACAAGCCTGCCGCCTCTCTCAAGATGCTTTAATCCCTCTAAGATCGGTTTCCAGACCGGTGTCGTATCAATGGCACAACAGAGTTTTTCCGGGGGTTCATCTTCAATATCCCCCACCCAGTGAGCGCCGAGTTCCCGCGCAAAGGCCCGCTCGCCTTCGCTACGGGCGAAGACAAAAATCTTTGATCTCGGATATTTGTATTGTGCCATTTGCAAAACAATATGGGCAGACGCGCCGAATCCTATGAGCCCGAGACTGTCGCCGTCTTTCATGCCCGTGAGCCGCAATGACCGGTAGCCGATTGCGCCGGCGCATAAAAGCGGTGCCGCCTCCATATCGGAAAATACATCGGGGATAATATAGGCGAATTTTTCAGGAACAGCGGCATACTCGGCATATCCGCCGTTAAAATCCCTGCCCGTGGCTTCAAACTGTGCGCAGAGGTTTTCATCGCCTTCAAGGCAGAATCTGCATGTTCCGCAGGCAGAATGAATCCATCCCACGCCTACCCTGTCGCCCACCTTCAGTTTTTTTACCTCTTCACCTGTTTTCTCTATTTTTCCCACAATCTGGTGTCCCAGGACAACGGGAAACACAGGCGGAGGAGTCCTGCCCTCAATTTCATCAAGCTCAGTGTGGCAGACACCACATGCAGAAACCTTTACAAGGACTTCATCTTCTTTAGGCACAGGAACCGGCAAGTCAACGAGTTCAAGGGGATGCGGGTCTTCAATGATGCTGCATGTCCTGTTCAATACCATTGTTCTCATAGCATTAACCTCTCTGCGGTAAATTATTTCGGGAACAATAATACTCTATCACCTTGATATACAAGGATCAATATTTATACAACAATAACCCTGTCCGGGTCAGGAAGACTGAGAACGAAGTCTTTCACTTCCTCAAAATCAGCATCATCAAAATCTACACCTTTTTCAAGTCGTACATAGTTTTGCCCGCCGGGCTTTTCAGTAGGGAAGGCAAATCCGAAGTCGATGTAATTTTCTCCGAGACGAATATAGGTCAGCGTTTCCAGATTGATAATATAATGTCTGATCCTTATGAATTGTGACACTTTAGACCCCCTTCTGTATTTTAGCAGTTGATTGCTCCTCAACATGGACAAATTTAAAAAGCAACGGCATAACAAGAAGAATAATACCTGTGCCTATCAGCATTCCGCCAACCACAACAATGGCAAGCGGTTTCTGAACCTGACTTCCCCACGCCATGGGCGATTGATGCAGGAAGAAGTCCTAATGAGGCGGTAAGACCGACCATAACAATTGACCTGAATTTTTCCCTTACTGTCTCAATGACTGCCAGTTGACGGTTTTTAGTCTCCTTATATACTTCAAGATAGTGACTTATTAAAATGCATGTTTTAAATGTTGCTATGCCGATGATTGATATAAAACCGACTATCGCGGAGATGCTTAGAGACTGGCCGGTAACAAGAAGACTGATGAGCCCGCCAAAGACAGCACAGACAGGGGCAACTATGGTGAGCAGAACATTCCTCATATTACCGTGAAACATATAAAGCAAAATGATGATGAGAAAAATTGCCAATGGGATAGTAAGATAGAATCTCACAAAGGCCGTTTTCATTTCATTGAATATGCCGCTCCATTCCATAAAATACCCTTCAGGAATATTTGCTTTCACGGCTTCTTTCTGCGCCTTCTCCACTGTTCCACCCAAATCTTTTGAAGATACTCGGAATTTAATCGGTATGAAACGCCTGTGGTTTTCTCTGAAAATCGATGATGCTCCCGTATCATACCTTATTTTAGCCATTCTGGAAAGCGGCACCACTCCCCCGCCAGGCAGGACTATTGGAATATGCGCTATCTTTTGAGGCTCATTCCTGTAGTCAAAGGGAAAACTTACCTGAAGCGCAAAGTTTTTATCACCTTCTATAATCTGGCTTACAACTTTTCCCCCCAATGCAGCCGAAACCATGTCAAGCACCTCCTGGACGCTTAAACCAAGAGCTGCCGCATCTTCCCTGTCAACCTCAATCAGGAGGTTCGGCTGGCCAAGTTCCCTGTAAATGTCAACATCTTTTATCCCCTGAACCTTTTCAATCTTTTCCTTAATCTCTCTTGCAGTCCTGTCAAGATCATAAAGGTCATCTCCGAATATTTTTATCGCATTCTCGCCGCCTTTTATCCCTGAGCTTTCCTCGTCAAGATTGTCCTGCATATACTGGGACAGGCTGATAGTAGCATTGGGCAATAAACGTGTAAGCTTTTCCCTCACCTCTTCATCTAATTGTTCTTTTGTTATAGACCTTTTCCACTTGTTGTAAGGATGGAGATTCATATAGTACTCACTGTTGAACGGCCCTGTTGCCTCTGTACCGTCTTCAGGCCTTCCAACACGGACAGCAACCGATTTTGCTTCAGAGAAACCCATAAGAACATCCCTTACTCTTTTGGCAACTTCATGCGTTTTACTGAGAGACACAGAATAAGGCAATGTTATCCTGATATACACATTCCCTTCATCCATTTTCGGAAGGAACTGGGTACCCATTACGGCAAAACTGGTCACGAACCCGCCAAGAATTACACATGCAGTGACAATAAGAACAAGACGGGATCTTTGCATTAAAAATGTTACACACCTTACATAATATTCACTCATTGTTTCAACAAATCGAAAGTCTTTCCCTTCATGTCCTTCAAGAAATGTATGGATGGATGCGATGAGGTAAGTGAAGGTAAGCAGAAGCGTAAAAAAGAGTGCATAGGAATATGTTTTTGCCATGGGTGAAAATATCTGTTTTTCAGCGCCCTTCATTGTAAAAATAGGAATGAATGCAATAATAATGATACAAACAAGAAGGATAATGGGGCCACCAACTTCTTTTGTTGCCCTTACAAGAGATCTTTCCTGTATGGCTTTTGCCTGGTTTCCGCTTATTGGTCCGTATTTCCTCGCAACACGTATATAGTTTTCTGTTAAAACAAGTGCAATATCTGCAATAATCCCGAAATCTATCGCGCTGATTGAAAGGAGATTTGCAGAATCTCCTGTGATAGCCATTACCGCAAGGGTAATTGCCAGTGAAATAGGTATAACAAGGGCCGTCATAATCGCTGCACGGATATTCCCCAGAAAAATAAAGAGCGTGATGGCTACAAGGGCTATACCAAGGGAAGCGGACTCAATTACCCTTTTTATTACAGTGTTTATAAGCTGCCAACGCTCGTAGTAAGGGGATATTTTAATACCTTTCGGAAGTATCTTGGTGTTCAGTTCCTTGATTTTCTCATTAATGGACTGTATGGAAGGGATGCTCTTTTCGCCCCTTCTGAGTATTACATTTCCCATTACCACGTCATCATTGTTATTGAACAAAATTATGCCTGTTCTCGGAATATTTCCAAGGCTTACCTGTGCTATGTTTTTGATAAGAACAGCTCTGCCGTTTTTATATAGAACAACATTGTTTTCTATGTCCTGGATATCCTTTATGAGTCCTATACCTCGCACCATATAATACTGGTCGCCAAGCTCGATGGTTCTTCCGCCTACATTCACATTCGATTTTGACAGCGCATCCATTACCTGTGACAGGGTTATGCCGTATTTTATCAGATTCTCAGGGATTACTTTGACAACATAGGCCTTTATGTATCCTCCATAGCTTGCCACATCCTCAACACCGTGGGCAGTTTTGATATAACGGCCTATGGTCCAATCCTGGATTGTCCTTAACTCCATAAGGTTATTGGAACCGGAGACAACATACTGCATTACCTCCCCCATATCTCCTGCAATGATATTGCCCTGTACCCCATCAGGAAGCGATATGCCTGAAAGCCTGTTTATAACTTCCTGCTTTGCTTCTCTGTATGAAATATCATATGAAAATTTACACTTCACATCCGCAAGACCATAGATGGAGATCGAGTTTATTCGCTCCATGCTCCTCATACCTGCAAGACCAACCTCCATCGGTATGGTAATCCGCCTTTCAACTTCTTCGGCAGACTTCCCTTCATAAATGGCAACAATTTCAATACTCGGTGCGGATGAATCGGGAAAAGCTTCAACATTCAGGCTCTTCACGACAAAAAGCGACATAATGAATACGGTAAAGGCAAGGACCAACAGAATACCGCTGTGAGTAGCAACAAAAACAGTTAGTTTTCTCATGGTTTTTCCAGTTCAATGGCGGTAAGGATAATTTCCTCTCCTTCAGTAACACCCTCAACTGCCATAAGTTTCCCCGGAACCTCTTTGACGGGCTTTATTTCCTTCAGACTATTCTTACCATCCTTATCAGGACGATACACATAGAATTTTCCTTCTTTATAGACCATGGCCGATTGCGGGATCAGGGAAAGCCGTTTCTTCTCCCCTTCTATTTTTAATTGTAGAAACATATTGTGTTTAAAGAGATTCTTTTTATCCATAATTCTGATGTAGGTTTTCACGGTCTTAAGATCTACATCGGATACATCACTCACGTATGAAACAACACCTTTAAATACTTCATCCTTGAGGGTGTCTACGTGGAAGGTAACATTATTTCCTCTTTTTACTTTTTGAATGTCCGTGTCGTATATATTTGCCACAACCATTATTTTATCGGGGTCTGCCATCGTCATTAACGGCGTTGACGTATCTACTTTGTCGCCTGTGTGTGTCTGGATGTCTGCAACATATCCGTTCATCGGCGCCTTAATTATGACTGAATCCACCCTGTTTTGCTTCAGACCCACTGCATCATTGTCCATTGAAAAGCCGTATATGTTCAGCTTGCTTTTTAAACCTTCTGCTATAGCGTTTAACTGTTTATAATTTGATTCACTGTTCAGCAGGTCATTTTTTGTTATTGCGCCGACCTCGAAAAGCTGTTTGTTGAGGTTATATATACGCTCTGCCTGCTTCGACTGTGTGAGTGTTGATAGGTACGTTGAGTGTGTATCTGTCACATCAGGGCTTGTAATACTTATGAGAATATCTCCTTTTTTCACCTTATCGCCGACTTTTACAAATATTCTGCTGACAGTGCCGGCAAGGTACGGAAGTATCCTGGATGTACCTTCGATATCGGGTTGAATGCTCCCTGTAGCCTCAATGTAGGACTGCAATTCAGTTGTTGTAACTTTGCAGGTTTTTATGTCTTCCTTTATTGGTTTCGTGTTTTTTTCACCTGCCTTGCCGCAACCTATAATTTGAAGGATAAGTATGAGCACAATGAATGATGGAATAATCCGCCTCATCATTTTATTTCTCCTGTATACACTTTTATAAGATCCTTGTTCAGAACCGACTGGATAAGGACCTGGTGATATTTTGCAATGAAGTCTCTGTATGTTTTTTGAGTATCAAGGAGTTCCAGCACGGTTATTCCGCCTAAAGAAAAGGCTTTTTCGCTGTTCCGCATGAGGGTATCCATCTGTTCCTTGTTATCCCTGTATGATTCAAAGACTTTCACTGCCGCAGTATAATTGTTGAGCGCCAGATGCACATCCGATGCGATTCTTCTTTTCGTCTTTGCAAGCTGTACATCGATCTGATGGAGTTCGGCAGTACGTTTTGCGATTTCCCCCTGATATCTGTTAAAAACAGGAATAGGGATGCTGATGCCCATGCCCACGCCTGATGTGGCCGGATTGCCTGTAGAATCATATTCGCCGCCTATGGAAAAATCCGGAATCCTGTATGCCTTACCAAGTGCAAGATTGTGTTCTGCCGACTTTCGCTGTCGCTGAAGCGACAGCAGGTCATGTCTGTTCTCATTCGCAACGGAAATAAGGTCTGCTTCCTTTAAAACAGGGTAACGGTCCTGGGCGTAAACTTTTGCCGGTTTATATCGTGCATCACTACCAAGGAGGAGACTGAATGAGTCGATATCGTTGGCCCATTGTGTAGACAGGCTGGTCACATTGTTTTCAAGTTCGATTCTTGCAATTTTAAGTTTTGTATAATCTATAAGAGAGAGGAAGCCTGTACTGAACCGCTTCTCTGCAACATGCAACAACCTGTCATACCGGACAAGTTCGCTACGGGCAAATTCAATACTTAAATCATCGAAATTGAGGTTATAAAAGAGATTATAGAAACCGATGAGAAGATTTCTTATAACATCTTTATGAAATATTCGCATTGCCTCAAGGGTCTCTGCAGCAGCTCCTGTCCTTAAAGCCCTTTTTCCTCCTGTTTCTATGAGTTGATCCACCCGCACAGTTAATTGAGTATTATCCCACCTGTTGGTTCTCCACCGGGACATGGCAAGATTATTGTAGTTAACTGTAAGATTGGGGTTCGGCAATAGTTTAGCAGTTACATAGTCGGCATAGGCTTTGTCAATATCGTATTTACTTGCAACAATATCAAAATTATTTTGATAAAACTGTGCGAGTGCTTCATCGAGCCCGATCTCTTCATAACACCAAGCCACAGGCGTTAAAGCCAATGTAACGAAAAACAACATTATGTATATATGCAGTATCGGTTTTTTTATCAATCTCATGACTACCTCAGAAAAAAGTTTTCCCTTCAATCCCTGCTTAAACCTGAAATAACCATATATGATTATTTTCTGCTGATATGCCGTCAGATTTTAGAAGGATACAGACTTGTTACATAACGTCTGTTGTCGGTGGACCTCTATAAAGGTGAGATGATAAGTGGGGCTGACTTACAATATGTTCTATGCCGGGGGACAGCAAGAACTCCGGAGACTTGTTGAGAAGATATGGTATCGGATCGTAGTAAGCTGTCGGGGCTAATTCAACCCCGGAATCTACACAGACAGGGATTTCTATTTTTGAATTCCTGCTTATCTGCTCAGACTCGACAGTTAAAATAGAAGTTAAAAAAAGAATAATAAAAACAACACTGATGACCTTAAAAAAGGTTTTTGTATATATCATAAATTCCTGTTTATTGAAAATATTTGTGAAATATATCACGGAATATGTATGATGTAAATCTAAATGTTAAAGCTCGTATGTATTCCTTTTTACCACAGCTTATCGCTTACAAACCTGATACCCATTCCCACAAAGGAGTTGATTTGTTCACTTCCGAAGAGTCCTGAACCACCGGTAAGATCGATTTGAATGCTATCACTTATTATATGCCTGAAACCTGCCTGATACGCGCCCCCGCTCTTTCCTTCGTAAGGATCGTTGCAGAAAATTTCCATAACCGCGTGCAACCCTCCGAACATGCGGATTTGTGTTCCCAATCCCCATGTTCCGACAGTAACCTCGCTGCTGGTGGATATGCCAAGATTGGCATGGATAAGCACCCGTTCCTTATCAAAGAGAGATTCCGTCATTGCAGCGTAGACAAATCCGCTCCATTGTTCAGGCCTGAAGTCACCTTTACCCCATGGAGGAGAAGCGCCGGCAGACATGGCAAAACCGGGATAACTGTTGGGTTTGGCCTCCCATAAAAGATATTTAAACTGCATTAAAGGCCCGGTGACAGAAAAACTCCGGTTCGACTCTGTGTCAAGGGGGAAGCCGCCAACAAAACCTGCCGTTATTTCTGAATTTTTTGTTGGTCCCAGGGTAACAAGGCTCAGATTTGAAAAAGAGTCTTTGGAATACCGCACTGAGGTCTCCATCTGTCCCATATGTTCTCCCACAACCCGTGCGTCATCAGTTACAAAGGGACGGACAGCATATACCGGACGGACAATAGTGATTGACAGAAAAATAAACAATGAAATAAATAGAACTTTTATGAAGAGCACCATCTTTACACCTCAAGCATTCCTTTGAAATAAGTATTCCGAAAAATGTTTTAAAACTTTATAGAAAATCCGGCGCTGTAAGTGAAGTCGTAACCGGGTGCATTTAAACCGTGTTTTATCCCAAAATCTGCACCTATTTTATCTGTAAATGAATAAACAAACCCGCCCAGAGCAAAAACAGGATCAATGTTGGAGTCAGTGTCCGGGCATGTATCAACGCCGATATTGCCGGCAATTTTTAGTTTTTCTGTGATTTTCCATTCTCCTGCTATGGATGCATGAAGCAGATCCTTTCTTGCCTCGAACCTTGCTTCATTTCTCATATAACCGAGATTCAAATGAAAGGCGGTTCGTCTGAACTCCTTTGTGCTTATGAAATAGAGCCTGTATCTTACTTCTCCGGTTCCGTACCGTACATCACCACCCCCGTAACCTTTTGTATAATCACCGGTAGGAAAATAAATGCCCGGTTTAATCGCAAAACTCAGACCATTTTTGTTTTCATAAAAACGATACTTTAACTCTATAAGCGTGTCGTTGACGCTTTCAGATGAGTCTGTATTCCCTGAATTGTCGATCCGCATACCTTGATATGCTGCGGTTAGAATCAAATCTATATTGTCGGTTACTCCAAAATCCAATTCCGTGGTAAAGGTTTTTCTCTTTACGTCTGTGGCTTCATCGTTGTCAATGGAATATTCTCCGCTAAACTCCAACAGATATTTCCCTTTCCCCTGTGTGCCCGTATCATCGGTAATCAAAGGACGCCCGGCAAATGCGGTTCCGGAAAGCATGAGAATCGTAAGAAATATGATGAATGTTTTAACCAACATTTTATCTTAAATTAAACCTTTGTGAACGGCTTTTTGTCAAATTGTTTCTTTACTCCTGAATATACTGCCTGATTTTTCATTCCCCTCAGGATTAACCTGCCTCCCCAAAAAAATAGGTCCAGAAATTGAGTTGTGGATAAATCCACAGCAGCTTGCTGCGAAAACTTCTTTCAGTTCTTGACGTTATTACCCGGTCCGCTTGCGGCAGAGTAAATCATTTTTACGGTGGATTTAAGGGGAAGACATTGGAGGCAGCACATTTAATGCCGCGAAGATTTGGCGTACAGCGGGCGCTATAATTGATGCATAAATATATTCAATTAGTTCCGATAATAACATATAATAAACACAGATGGTTATGGCTGATTACAATTATACTGAATATTTTGAGAAAGAAGTTCTGAGAAAGCGGCCATATCTGAAGAAAGAATGGTGCATTAGAGTGATAGAAAACCCACTCAAAGTTGAAACTTAAGAGCTTAACCGCTTCCGATTCCGGGGTATAGTTCCCGAACTTGAGGATAAAATACTCCGTGTTGTCACATTAAGTGACAAAAAAACCATTCACAACGCATTTCCCGACAGGGGGTTTAAACCATGAAACTAAATTATTATCCTGAAACAGACTCTCTTTATATTGATCTATCGGAAAAAACGAGCGTTGAGAGCCGAGAAATTTCTGAGGGTGTTGTTCTCGATTATGACGCTAATGGTATTCTGGTGGGTATTGACATATACAATGCCAGTACAAAAGTATCGCGTGGATGCAGCCGATCGGCCTGGAATCAGGCCTCTGGCTGACGCTCGTTATGCTTCGGCCACACCATCATGCGCTCAAGGGAGTTAAATTTATGCAATATTTCTTAGCTTTGTTTATGTTTCTGCTTACATCGCTGGCAACAGCTTCGCAAGCTGCGGTTCCGACAAAAGAATTCACATCAAGGATTTCTACGCTTGAGAGCAAAAGTAGTGGGCGGATTGGTGTTTCGGTAGTTTCGGCTAATGGAACACCGCTTTTTTCGTATCGGGCAAATGAGCGATTTGCGATGTGCAGTACGTTTAAAGTTTTGTTGGGGGCTGCCATTATGTCCCGAGTCGATGCAAACATAGAGTCTCTGGATAGACCAATATCTTACAAATCAAGCGATATTCTTGACTATGCGCCAATTACAAAAGATAACCTAAGTACAGGACGTATGACGGTGTCCGAATTGAACGCCGCATCAATTCAATACAGCGACAATACGGCTGCAAACTTACTCCTTGATGCGATAGGTGGCCCCAAAGCACTCACAGAATACCTTCGTTCAATCGGCGACAACATAACTCGCCTAGATCGAAACGAGCCATCATTGAATACGAACGTATCAGGCGACTTACGAGATACCAGCACCCCAAATGCGATGGCTGAAACGCTCCAAAAGATTTTGATGGGTGATTACCTTTCGCCTGCATCCAAAGAACAACTCAAGGTCTGGATGCTTGGAAATACGACAGGGGATAGTAAACTCAGAGCGGGTTTCGACAAATTTTGGATAGTCGGTGACAAGACTGGAAGCGGGGGGAATGGAGCAAGCAATGACGTAGCAATTGTATTTCCCAGAGGACTTCCTCCTTTCATTATTACGGTGTTTTATACGGGGTCTGCTGCCTCCAACGACACAAAAAGTGCGGTTATTGCTGAAGTAGCTCGAATCACCAGCGATGTCCTATTAAAAAATCGATAAAAGCCTATCAAGCCATTCAAACTATGAAATCACTCAGCGCAGGAGGACAGTTTGCTTCCGCTCACTTTGGAGCTAATGCTGCCTGGTGGTGGATTTAGGACAATCGTCACTTGACCCTTCAGACAGAATCCCTTTATAATAAGGAAATTTGAAACACAAGGAGAGGCGGCGATGAATGCAGTTATTTTATTCGGAAGCCCTCGAAAAGAGGGCAATACAATCCAGCTTACCGGTCTATTTTCACAAACATTAAAAGAAAGAGGACACAACGTTCGAATCGTACACCTTAATGACCTGAACATCAGTCCCTGCCAGGGATGCCTTGCCTGTTTGCCGGAAGGAATATGCAAAATAAATGATGATATGAAAGACATAGGTAAATATATTATGGAATCGGACATTATTGTCTATGCAACGCCCATCTACTGGTTTTCACCCTCCAGTCAGTTGAAGCTCGTAATTGACAGATCTTTAGCGTTTCTTGATGAGAACTATGAATCACGGATCAAAGGAAAAAAGGCCGTCACCATTATGACCTGTGCTGACGAAGACATGGAAACATGCAGGCCTGCCTTAGATATGTTCCGGAAAACCTTCAGCCTCCTCGGTCTTTACTATGCGGGCAGCATTGAAGCAACCGGATGTGAACAGAAAGGGGCCGTGAAAGACGAGTATAAAGAAAAAACAAAAACACTTGCAGAATCCATAGTATGAACATAAGAGGTCCCCTGTATTTTACAACAAAAAAGGTGGGCAAGGCCATCTGGGACTATCGCATGCTCAAAGAAGGGGATAAGGTGCTGATCGGTGTGTCAGGCGGCAAAGACAGCCTTTCCCTTCTCAGGATCATGAAGGAACGGATAAAGTTCGTCCCTATAACTTATGAGATTACTGCATGTTTTGTGGATATGGGTTTCGACTGGGTCAACAAGGATATCCTGATCGAACATTTCGAAAAAGAAGAAATCCCCTATATTATTGCGCCACATCCACAGGGATGGAACGGGAAAGAAGCCTTCGACTGTTTCTGGTGCAGTTGGAACAGAAGGAAGGTTTTATTCGATCTTGCCCACGAATCCGGCTATACGAAGATTGTCTTTGCCCACCATATGGATGATATTATTGAAACAATGCTTCTGAATCTTTTCTTCCAGGGTGAAATCGGCACCATGCGCCCCTATCAGGAGATGTTTGAAGGAGAGCTGGCAATCATAAGACCCCTGGCATATGTGGAGGAAAAGGAAATAGTCGTGCTTGCAAAAGCACTCAAACTGCCTGTCATCGCCTCGGAATGTCCTAACGGCAAAATATCCAAAAGAAGTCTTGTAAAAGGCATCGTTGCAGAGCTTGAGAAACATAACCCGAATGTGAAGAAAAATATCTTCCGCAGTCTGCAGAAGGTAAGAAAAGAATATTTGCTGGATTGATTCCGGGATTCAGTTTTAAGAAAATATTCCCTTCCATTTATGAACTTCACATTTTTGACTCGTCTCAAGGCTTGTTTTCGCTTTACAAGAATGTATATCACACGTATAATATGCGTATAAATAGATGGAGGTGATAGCAATGCCTAAATGCAAACTCAATATCACACTTGATGGAGATCTTATTGAATATATAAAAATATATGCAGAACAACAGCGAACTACAGTATCTGAGGTTTTTACACAATTTATTCTTAATCTTAAACGGGTTAAAGAAAAAGACCCTACAGAAATAATCCTTGCTGACAATGAATTTAAGGAAACCCTCATGCAAACTATCTCAAGCATTAAATCCGGGGATGCAAAATGGTTGAAATACGATGAGGTTTTCTGATGGAGGTCATGTTCAGCGATGCCTTTGTCCGGTCTCTCAAAAAACATAGCTCAATTAAAAAGATAATCAGGAAAAAGGTGGATATGATAATAGAAAATCCTATTGCCCTGGGAGAACCTTTAAAAGGTAACTTCAGGGGATATTATAGCTGCCCTGTCAAAAAAAACTTTCTTATCATCTATTTGTATTGCAGATTATGTAGAAATAAAGGCGATGAGAAAGGGGTACTTTGCATCAATTGCAATGAAAGTAAGGATGAAACCATCAAATTTGTAGATATGGGGCCGCACGATAAAGCATATATTCAAGGTTGATAATGGGAATAGCATTGGAACATAAGAATATAATTGTATTTTCCCTCTTTGAGGGTTAGAATTTTCATTACATGAAAATGGAACAAAAAAAGGGCGGTTTGCCAAAGGCGCGGAATTGGAGAAGACCATTCGGGGGAACCTGAAGGGGATCGGGTATGAGTTTTAGGGAAGGCGAAACGATTGAATTTAAGAAAAGCCTTGTCTCCCTCAAGGAGGGCTTGATTTCAATCTCGGCAATCCTCAATAAACATGGAGCAGGTGAACTGTGGTTTGGTGTTGCCTCTGACGGCAAACCAACAGGTCTTGTTATAAATGAAAAAACGCTTCGTGATATTTCGCAATCCATTGCGGCGCACATTGAACCCAGGATTTACCCCCAGATTACCCCGGAAACACTTAACGGTAAGACCTGCATCAAGATAACCTTCTCAGGGAGGGAAAGACCATATTTCGCATACGGCAGGGCTTACATGCGCGTGGCCGATGAGGATAGACACCTCACCGCAAAAGAACTTGAAAGTCTGATCCTTGCCAGAAACCGCGAGGCACTCCGCTGGGATAATGAACCCTGCAAAATTTCCATCAAAGAACTTAATGAAAGGAAAATCAGGGCCTTTGTGAAACAGGCCGGTCTGGTATGGGACAATGCCTCCAATGTACTGGAGAAACTGAGCCTCATGCAGGATGGACAATTGCTCAATGCGGCTCCTCTCTTTTTTGCCAAAAAACCTGCGCTTCAACTGCGCTGCGCTGTTTTTGCCTCAACGGATACGGCAACAATTATTGACCGTCACGATTTTACCGGCGACATTCTGGAGCTTATCGAAGAAGCGCAGAAATACATTCTCAAGAATATTCACATCGGCATGAAACTCGATGGCCTCTACCGCGTGGATGTGCCTGAAATTTCGGTGGCAGCCATGCGCGAGGCGATTATCAACGCCTTCTGCCATCGTGACTATCACGACCCGGACTATGTGCAAATAGCCATTTTTAAAGACCGTGTTGAAATCCGTAATCCTGGCAAGTTGTATGGTGGCCTGACGATTGAGAAGATACGCAAAGGTAACGTGTCTCAGAGAAGAAATCCCCTCATTGCAGAATTGCTCCGCCGCATTCAGATGGTTGAGACCTGGGGACGGGGCATGCACCTTATTCTTGCTGAGGAGCCAACCGTCCAATTCAGCGAGGTAGCTCATCTCTTTATCGCCGCTTTCAATAGGCACTCTTTTACAGAGCCGGATAAGACTACGGATAAGACTACGGATAAAGAGCTATCATTGGTAGCCAGGAAGATACTGAAAGTCATTGTTTCAAATCCTGCTATTACCCAAAAAGATATTGCCCTGCAGTTGGGTCTGACTGAAGATGGGGTCTATTACCATATAGCGAGGCTGAAGAGTCTTGGGCAGTTAAGGAGAATTGGAGGCAAAAAGGCGGGACGATGGGAGGTGGTTAAATGAACGACTCCCTCGCTATGACTGCGAGAGATAGTAATGGCCAACAAGCTGTTGGCCAAATAGCGAAACAGCTTATTTCGCAAACACTGCACAATAAGTTTGGGCAACAGATTGTTGCCCAAATAATGCTTGCCGAATATGCACTGAGAGATATTCACAAACCCATGGGTGTTTCAGAGTATCAATTTACCCAGGCACTACCGGATGACCTGAAACCAAGCCTGCTAAGCATCGAAGATATCGAAAGAGAGCTTGAAGGTGATTGACCATGAACGGGAGGAGGAAACGCATTGAAGGAGATGAAAAGACTTGACGCAACGGATGAAACAACGTCCCCACTACTTGGAAACGGAGAGCCTGTCCAACCCGTGAAGGATAAGAAAGACTTCCTGAAGCTGACCGGGGTCAGATATGTGGGTCCATGATGTTGCGGCCTGTCAGGTTAAGTGAAAAGCGTCATGGATAGCGATGACAACTTTGTAGGTGAGTGAAATCGAAGTTGTGTAGTGTGTGACAAACTATTTTGGAATGAGCATATCGGTGAGAATCACAACCGCGCCCAGCCAAATGGGGATGAAAAACTTAACGCAATAACTGAAACAATGTCCCTACCGTATAAATTACGGTCGAGGCAATTCTTGATACATAATACAGTTACCTTTGGGTAATTATTGCAGAAACTGATTGCAATCACCAGAAAGAAGTAGGAAAATAGAACAATCAATAACGTTTCAGGTCTGAAAGGCGTATAATGCACAGTCTATTTCGGTAGGGGGAAATGACTTATCGACATATCCGGTATAGAATTTCCACTTGATGGCAGGGAGATACGCACCCTTTGGTGCCGTCCCCAGTGGTCCCAAAGGGTGCGGGGCGAACCGATGACGAAACGGATATGAAACGAACAATTGGAGGATAGTATGGCTAAGATAGAAGGCATACGCATACAGAACTTCAGGGCCTTAAAAGATGTGACCCTTGGCAGGCTTTGGAATTTGCAGCAGACTGAGCCCTTGACGCCAATGACCGCTGTCATAGGAAAGAATGGGGTTGGAAAAAGCACTCTTTTTGATGCATTCGGTTTTTTGTCTGATTGTCTTAAAAGTGGGGTAGAAGAGGCATGTGATCTGCGGGGACGTGGTGGGTTCGACCGAATCTGTTCCCAGGGACGGCAGGGTCCCATTGAATTTGAATTGTACTACAAGGAAGATGGGAACGCACGTCCGATTACCTATGAACTTTCAATAGATTTGGATTCTGCGGGCCGTCCGTATGTACGGAGAGAGCGACTGAGACAAAGGCGGAAGGGGCAAAAGCATGGTTGGCCATTCTCTTTTCTTATGCTGAATGATGGCAGGGGAGTTGTTTGGAAGGGTGATAAGGAAGGCCGCCAGATAGATGAGGGAAAAAGCGATTTTGACCCATCTGAATTTATTAAATCAATTATAGAAGAATATGGTAAAGAGGAAAGCAGGGAAACCGAAGTTGTTGAACTCGATGATACGAGGAGGCTTGGCATTTCAACCTTGGGCTCCCTCAAGCAGCACCCGAGGATTTCAGCTTTCCGTCAATTCATAGAAGGCTGGTATCTCAGCTATTTCACACCGGACGCTGCCAGAAGTCTTCCCCTTGCAGGCCCGCAAAGGCACCTTAACATCCACGGTGACAATTTAGGCAACGTAGTCCAGTTTATGGAGCGAGAACATCCCAAGAAGTTTCGGTCAATCCTGGACCAAATTGCTGCGAAAATTCCAGGTATAGACAAAATAGATACGCATAAGACGCCTGATGGACGGCTTCTTCTTCGTTTCAACGATAAGGGATTTAAGGACCCATTTTACGCACAACAGATGTCTGATGGGACGTTAAAGGTATTTGCATATTATTTGCTTCTGGCAGACCCAACACCCCCACCGTTTCTGTGTGTTGAGGAGCCCGAGAATGGCCTTTACCACAAACTTCTCGAATTGTTAGCAAAAGAATTCCGAGACCACGCAACGGGCCAAAAAGGCGGGTCACAGATTTTCATCACCACTCACCAGCCATATTTCGTCAATGCGCTGGCGCCTGAAGAGGTTTGGATTCTGGAAAAAGGTGTAGATGGTTTTTCAATAATCCGTAGAGCCAATGAAGATGTTCTTGTATCTAATATGGTCAAAGAAGGGCTACCCCTGGGTGGTTTATGGTACAGCGATTATCTGGACGGACGGTGACATTATGCACTTTGAAATTCTAACTGAAGATATTTCGGGGAAGAAATTACTTGAAGCGTTATTACCGGGAATACTCGGCAATAACGGTGATCCCCACACGTGGCGTATTATACCCTATAAAGGAGTTGGTCACATACCAAGGGACCTAAGGGGAAACCCCGATCCGTCGAAAAGGCTATTGCTAAGCCAACTGCCAAGGCTGTTGGCCGGATATGGGAATACTTATCCTGAAGGCATGCATAATACGATCATTGTCGTGGTGGTGGACTGTGACAACAAGCACTGCACTGAATTTCTCAGAGAGTTAAATCAAATTTTGAATACCTGTATGTCCAAACCCAGGACACTATTTCGATTGGCCATTGAAGAATGCGAAGCCTGGCTTTTGGGTGACAGAACGGCCATTACAAAAGCGTATCCCCGCGCCAGGAAAATGATTCTTGATGGATATGTCCAGGATTCTATATGTGGCACCTGGGAAAAACTGGCTGATGCAATATATCCAGGTGGAGCCGCGGTTCTTGAATCCAAGCCCTATTTCGAAATTGGCACCGTAAAATGCGAATGGGCGGAAAAGATAGGGCCACACATCAATATTGAATCTAACATATCCTACAGTTTTGGAAAATTACGCGATGGCTTGAGGCGATTCGCCGGAATGACTAACACCACGGGGAATGTATAAGCGCAGATTGGAATGGAAAACCCAAATATGGGCCGGAGAATCCGCATCCGCTGAGCACGCGGAAGACGGAGTTGATCTGGAAGAGTAAGACGAGTACGGGAACGGGCGTGAGGTGGATGTTGCAGGCATTGCTATGCCCATGCAGCGGATTGAAACTATTGATGAGCCAGCAAGTCGGCTGAAAGCTCAGGGCGAGTCGTTCAGTCCTCAGAAGGAACACTGTGACGATTTCTGCAAGCATGTTTATCCGGGCAATAACAAGCTGGTTATTGAAAAGACCCGATGGTACTGCCGGGAATGCTGGTAAAATATGAATAAATTGAAGATTATGGCTACGCTATGCGAGAAGTGCGCAAGGTTTCAGAAACCTCTCATTTATAATGAATGTGTTTTCTGCCGGGATATCGGATTTAAGGAGGAAATACTTTGTGATTTGAACCGGAGTATACAGGATGTAAACAAGGGCTTTGAGTGCCATGCTTTCAAGCCAGCATTGAAACCGGTTGTGTCATTGGTCTCAGAATTCACAGCGTCGTCACACGATCAAATGAACGAAGATGCCTCTGCCAGTCTTGAGGTATTGCTCAATTCGGACAGGTTTAAATACCGGCGGGCGCTTGTGGCGCAGAGATTTATAAATGTATCCGGCTAAGGCATTAAAAAACTTGACAGATTTTCAATATTCTTTACAATAAAGGACGGTACCGAGGGGAATTTACAAGGTTATGAAAAACACTAAACAAGGGGGAAGATAAAAATGACTGAACAGGAAAAAAGTGGGAGTCCGGAATTTATGCACCTGGCTTTGGGGAGTATTATAGTGGAGGAACAGATTTGTTCAGGGATAGACACTGAGGGAGAGTCTTTTAAGGCCCTTGTGGAATCTATTAAAAACCGGGGTGTTTTAGAACCTGTTATCGTAATGCCGAAGGGAGATAAGTACCTGCTCCTCTGCGGGGAGAGGCGTTATCAGGCTGCACAGAAACTGGAACTGGAATCCATCCCGGCGCTTGTTGTTGATACGATCATTCAGAAGGATGAGGTACTGGCCTACCAGTTGACAGAGAACCTTCAGAGGGAGGACCTCAACCCGATAGACCAGGCGAAGGGGATTTTGTCATTTATTCAAGCAAGACATCCTGATAATGGGTATGATGTGGATAGCCTTATGAGTGACCTGGTGAACTACGATCGATCCCCTGACTATCTATCAGAAAAAGTTTCCGAAACGTTTTCGGAAACTGCTCAAATCTCCGGAAAGACAATAAGGACGCTGTTTAACACGATTTCACTTTTAAAACTTCCTACTGAAATTCAGGCCGCAATCCGGTCAGGAAATCTTCCCGTTTCCCAGGGATATCTGCTTGCCGCAAACCTTGATTGCCCTGATCTCCTGAAGATATTTACCGACATTTTAGAAACACCGGTGACCTATAAATCTTTAGAGAGCAGACTCACCGCGTACAAAAAAGTCAAACCGGACACGGGCAAAACAAAGCCTGTGCCTGTTAAAAAGTATGTTGCCGGGCTTGTATCTATGAAAACAGGTTTTGAGAAAGACCTTGGAACCTATGTGCGGGAAGATGTTGAAGAATTCCTTGAAGAACTTCAGGTTTTCTGTGATTATGTCCAACAACAGGTGCCCAAAATCCCATACGGCAAAAAACAACGCCCACAGGTGTAAGAGGCCGTGAAGCCCTCCCTTCGGGAGGACAGGTCCCAGTCAAGCAAGGACAGGCGGAAAAACCTATGAATTTAAAGAAGACGACATATAACCGGCACACAATCTATTCCATTGAAGACGCAGCATTATCAATCGCTGACCCTTCCGCCCTTATTGACCGACTCCGCAACGCCCCTCCTTTAGAAAATAAAGGCAGAGGCGGCATTACATTGCTTGAAATAAACGGCAGGCATATAGCCTGCCGGAAGTATATTCACGGCGGATTGCTGCGGGCCATAACAGGGGATATCTTTTTCAGCGCGAAGAGGGCAACCGAAGAATTAAAGGTTCTTGGATACCTCAAGGAAAGAGGGTTCCCGGTAGTACAGCCATATGGCCTTATCGTCAAAAAGAACTTTGTCACAAAATCACTGCACATCCTCACCGTTTTTGAGGAAAACTCAGTGGACCTCTCCGAGGTTCTGAGCGCCTCAACAGGGAAACAAAGGTTCAGAACCATAAAAAAGCTCGCGCAGATTATGTGGCACATGGAGACACTTGGCGTCTATCACCCTGATCTTCATCTTAATAACGTTCTTGTAACTGCCGAAGGCACACTTAAATTCCTTGATTTCGACAGGGCATGCAGAAAATCAATAACAAAAAAAGATATGGAACAAATGTTCTGGAGGCTCAACAAATACGTGGAAAAGATGGAGAGGCAAAGTAAGCTGAAGATTACTTTAAAGGAAAAGCTATTATTCCTAAGAACATACCGTAAATTCTCCGGTTTTGATATGGCCGGGACAATGAAAAATAAGGTCAATCAAAAAGGGTTCTTATCCAAAATCGGTTGGTTTTTAGAATCACTCTTGTATGGGAACAAGAGGTCAAACAATTCGAAATTCGAAATTGCGTAAATGAAAATCGCCGATTTTCATTTACGCTTCCCCCCCCATCTCCTATGCACCCAGAACCATTCGTCAGGATGCTTCAGGATTATGGTCTCTAAAAACGCATTGATTTTTCTCGTGTTCCGGTAAATCAACTCTTCAATAGGACCTTTTCTTTCCATTTCAATGGGTTCGTTCCAGACAACTCTGTATCTCAGGAATCCTTCTCTCACAAAATACATAGGAATGACAGGCGCGCCTGTCTTCATCCCTATGGCTGCAATGCCCTTTGTTGTAGGGACCTTTTCACCGAAGAGTTCAACAAAAACCCCGCGGGACCTTTTTTCTCTCTGATCCGCGAGAATGCCGATAATTTTGTTAGCCTTGAGATGCCTTATCACATCTTTTGCGCTATCAGCATTCGGGATAATCCGGAGGCCTGTCGCGTTTCTAATATTATTAAGGAAGTCATTGATATATTTATGCTTTTTTATAGGACGGGCAAGGACAACGATTTCGTTTGATAGTGATGTTGACGCGACACCCATAATCTCCCAGTTGGTATAATGGAAAATAAGGACTATCACCCCTTTATTCTGCTTTAAGGCATCGTCGATATGATGCTGGTTTTCCATTGTAAATCTGCTGCTGTATTCACTTTTTGGAACAAATGGTATCATGAGCATTTCTATAAAATTGATACCCAGTTTTTCAAAGTTTTTCTTTGCAATATCTGCCGCTTCGCAATCGTTTATGTTTTTGAAAGCTCTTTTAATGTTTGATATGGCGACTTTTTTTCTGCCTTTTAAGATAAGAAAGGCCAGTCTCCCGAAGGACATACCTATTGAACATTGTGCATGTTCCGGGAGAATGCGGATTATCTGTTGCAGGGTTTTAACAATAGATATAAGGAGAAGATCTATAAACACATAACTCTGCTTTAAGCTTTAATATCTACAGCTTCGTCGATAAGCATTATCGGGATATCGTCTTTAATAAGATACATAAGCTTACACGCATCGCAAATGAGTCCGTCCTCTGACTCATTTAGCCTTATATCCCCTTTACATTTAGGACAACAAAGTATTTCAAGTAAATTTTTATTGATAGACATTGCGCCTCCGGTCTGTTTCAGGAAATTTCATTGTTTTCCTTGTTTATCGCCGGTTCAAGTATGTCGCCAAGAGTTGAAAAAAAGTTTTCATCGTTATTGTGATTATTGTGAGTCTCTGTTGTCTTAATTTCTTCAACCTTTTTGATAGCCTTAATGCTCAGTCCGATTCTTTTATCCTTTGCGTCAATATTCAGAATAATCGTCTTTACTTTATCATCGATATTGAATATTTCAGATGGGTGCTTACCCTTTGCCTCATCCATTTCCGACAGATGTATAAGTCCCTCTATACCTTCCTCAACTTCCACAAAAGCACCGAAGTCTGTTATGCTTGTCACATAGCCTTCAACTATTTCTCCCACTTGATACCGTGACAGTATCCCTCTCCATGGGTTTTCCTTCAATTGTTTCAGGCTCAGGGAAAACTTCTTCTGTGTTTTATCAACATTGATTACAAGAGCTTCGACCATCGTCCCTTTTTTAAAAGTTTCTGAAACTATCTTTTTTCTTCTCGACCATGATACCTCGGACATATGGACCAATCCGTCAATACCGTTGCCGATTCCTACAAACATACCGAAATCTGTGATGTTTTTAACTCTCCCCTTTACTACAGAGCCTGGAGGATACTGGCTGACAAGCTCCTCCCAGGGGTCCGGCAACAACTGTTTTAAACCAAGAGAAACTCTGTTTTTTTCTTTATCAACATCAAGAACAACCAGATCGAGCCAGTCGCCTTTTTTAACAATCTTATTCGGGTTTTTAAGTCTCTTGTCCCAACTCATCTCGCTGATATGAAGGAGCCCTTCAATTCCCTGCTCGAGTTCAACAAAAACACCATAATCAACAATCCCGGCAACTTTCCCTCTTACTTTTGTTCCTACGCCATATCTTTCATCAATCTTAAGCCACGGGTCCTGCTTAAGTTGTTTTATGCTGACAGACACTCTCTCTTTCTCAACATCTACATCTATCACTTTTACCTTTATTTCATCCCCAACCCGCAAATACTCCTTTGGATGGGTTATCCTTCCCCATGTTATCTCATTGAGATACAGGAGACCGTCAACACCGCCCAGATCTATAAAAGCGCCATAATCAGTTATATTCCTGACAATACCATAAACAACCTGGTCTATTTTTACGTTTTTCCAGAATTCCTTCTTCTTCCTGTCCCGCTCTTCTTCCATGAACATTCTTCTTGAAACTATTACATTTAACTTTCGCTGGTTTACTTTGATGACCTTGAATCTCAGATGCCTGCCCACAAAAGAGGAGGGGTTCTTCACAGGTTTAACATCAACCTGAGATATCGGCAGAAAGGCACTTACTCCGATATCCACCAGAAAACCGCCTTTTACTTCCGACATAATGTCTCCGTCCATGGGAGTGCCGTCTTCTGATGCTTTGTTTATCCTTTCCCATATTCTGATAATATCTGCTTTCTGTTTTGAAAGCAGCAGCAGACCAAACCCCATTTCCCTGCCTACTATCATAACCTCAACTTCGTCCCCGATATTGACTTTACATTCTCCGGACTTATCGGTAATTTCATCAATAGAGAGTTTTCCTTCCGATTTCAAGCCAACATCAACAATCACCGAATCAACATTTATGTTAATGATCCTGCCTTTAAGGATATTACCATCCTGTAAGCTTCTCATTGAGCTTTCATAAAGTTCCCTCATTTCTTCTGGTGTTTTTTCTTTTTGTGCTGCGGTATCACCGGTATCGACCATGATTCCCCCTAAAGATTTTTTACATACCTTTCCACAATATCTAATATGTTATCAGGGGTAGATGCACCACCTGTTATTCCAACCTTTTTCAGCCCCGAAAACCATTCGGGCTTAATATCCGTTTCTGTTTCAACGTGATATGTATTAGGCTGTATGTTCTTTGCGATGTTGTAAAGTTTTGTTGTGTTGGAACTGTTCTTTCCACCCACTATAAGCACGGCATCGACTATTGACGAAAGCTGGGCAACCTCCCTCTGCCTGATCCCGGTGCTCTCGCAAATTGTATTATATACCCTCAACTCTTCAACTCCCTCTATAAGCCCACGAACTATATTAAAAAAGGTGTCATTATCCTGTGTTGTCTGACATACCACTCCAACCTTTTTTGCTGTTATAAAGGTTGGTTTTTGCAATACAATACCATCATTATGCAAATAACTCAACACACTTTTAACTTCAGGGTGGTCTTTATCTCCTACAATTACTACCTTATAACCATTATTTTTGAGAAAAAGAGCCTTTTTTCTCACTCTCCTTACAAAAGGACATGTTGCGTCTATGGATTTCAACCCCTTAAGTTTGATATCTTCTTCTTCTTCTTCTTTGATCCCGTGCGTGCGGAATACAACGGTTCCGTCATTTATCTCAGAAACGTTTTCCACGGGAATAATCCCTCTATGCCTTAGCACTTCCACCATCTGCGGGTTATGGATAATCGGGCCTATCGTAAATATACTGCCTTGAGTTTTTTCCCTTTCCTCCAAAACAATGTTTATTGCACGGCGTACCCCGAAACAAAAACCGGGGTGCTCTGTCTTCAAAACCTCCATCAGACCTCCAACCCATAGATAACATTCAGCACCTTGTCGGCAACACCTTGCGCATCCAATTTGCTTGTATCAATATATACGGCATGTTCCGGTATAACAAGAGGGGCAAGCTCCCTTTCCGAATCATCCCTGTCTCTCTTTTGCATTTCCTCTTTGACAACAGACTCTCCCGAGTCTATACCTTTTAAAGACAGCTCAATGTGTCTTCTCTTTGCCCTTTCGTCCTGGTTGGCATCAAGGTAGAACTTTAAATGGGCGTCCGGGAACACAACGCTGCCCGTATCTCTGCCTTCAAGCACGACACCGCCGTTTTTACCTGTTTCTCTCTGTTGGACAGTAAGGTATTCTCTTACGCTTCTCTCCTGGGAAAGCTTCGACGCGAGAAGAGATATTTCAGGATCACGGATCTTTTCGGAAATGTCTTCTCCATCCAGAAAAACTATTGCTTTATCTCCAAAATCAAACTTTATGTGAAGGTCTTTCAGAAATTGTTCCACACCAATATAATCACACTGGGCATTTTGCTCAGCACACAGCGTTTTAAAGGCATAAGCTACTCCCCGGTACATGGCGCCGGTATCAATGTATTGATATCCCAGTACATGTGCGACCATCCTGGCAATTGTACTTTTACCGGCGCCGCTGGGACCGTCAATTGTAATAATCAGGTTTTTCTTCATTACTGAGATATCCCCTTCTTTCTATTTATTTTCCTGTAAAAATGTTTTTCGAATAAGATTTTTCAAGCTTTTTTCAATACGGTGATTAGTTCATAAGAAAGCATGTGTTATGAACCATGAATCATAAGCTGTATTTTCTCTGTACTACAACATCCTTTCAAGTGTTTTTATAAACCTTATATTTTCCTCCATTTTTCCGATTGATACCCTGATGTAATCAGGCAGCCCATAGGGCCCCATCCATCTTACCAGGATTTTTTCTTCCAAGAGTCTTTTTATTAATGCTTCAGCCTCTTTCCCATATTTGAAAAGTATAAAATTTGACTCTGTCAGGACATATTCTATAGATAACTCTTTAAAGGCATTATAGAAAAACTCTTTGCCCTCTCTGTTATTCGCCAGGACCTTCTCCAGATAAGCGACATCCTCTATGGCCGCTTTCGCGCCTGCAAGCGCTATCGTATTAACGCTGAAAGGCTGCCGCGTTCTTTCGAGAAAGGATATCAGGGATGTTTCACCGATTCCATAACCGATTCTTAAGCCTGCAAGGGCATATGCCTTTGAAAATGTCCTTAAAATCAAGACCGGATAATCGTTGATATGCTGGAAGGCATCAGGAAAAGTCCTGCTTTGGGAAAACTCCGCATAAGCTTCATCAACTACTACGAGTATATCCGGCGGCAGTTCCTGTAAAAAGTCTTTAAATGCATCATCCTCGAAAATCGTACCGGTCGGGTTCAGGGGGTTGTTTAAGAATATTACCCGCGTTCTGTCATCAACAGCTTCTTTTATATGGTCAAGATTGACTGTCATATTTGTAATGGGAACCTTGCATGTTTCATATCCGTATATCTTTGACGCAATGGCATAAAATGCAAACGACGGCTCTGAAATAACAACCTTGTTTTTTACTTGATGTTTCATTGCCTTTAACGCCAGTTCTATAAGCTCGTCAGAACCGTCCCCAAGCACAATCTGCTCCGGTTTTACTTTGTACTTATGCGAAATTGCTGTTTTTAATTCAAATTCGCTGCCGGGATATCTGTTTACGGATGTTATTGCTTCGATCATAACAGAAAGCGCCTTTTGTGATGGCGGAAAGGGGTTTTCATTTGAAGCCAATTTTATCCATTCATCGTCAAGGCCGTATTTCATGGCTTTCGGATAAAAAGGTATTTCCTGTATGTTTTTATCAATTGAGAGTTTCATTTTGCTCATAGTTTTTTGCACTTTATCCTTCTTATTAATTCTTTATCGCTTAAGGGCCTTTTTTACAAGTTCTTCAGCATTCTTCTGCATTATATAAAAATCTTCCTCGGAAAGCCCTGCGCCCGTTACTATCCTTTTAGCCCCATATTCAGTTGCCAGATCAGAGGGGCTGTGGGAATCCGTATTAAATACCAGCTTTGCGCCTGTTTTTTTTGCCGTTAATGCTACATGGCCGTTTGAAAGGGAGTGCCCCTTTCTGCTGCTTATCTCAAGAAGAACTCCTTTTTCTTGCGCAAATACTGCATCTGACTCTTTAATAAGGCCGGGGTGCGCTATTATATCAGCCCCACCTTCGATTGCCGCCCTGTTTGTCCCTTCTTCTACCGGCTCCGCAATGGTTTCACCGTGAACAACCACATAGAATATACCGAGTTTCCTTGCAAATTCGATCAGTTCTTTAATAAGTCCTTTAGGAACATGAGTGATCTCTACTCCGGGAATAATTGTAATGCCTTCATGATAGGCTGTTTTTTCACTCAGCTTCAGTATTGAGCGGATAACCGTCTCTATATTTGTATGATCAACATGATCGGATATTCCAATGGTTTTGTAACCTATGACTTTTGCCCTTCTCGCAAGTTCTGCAGGAAGCAATTCGCCGTCGCTTAATAATGAGTGAGTATGCAAATCTATCATTTATATTTCCTCCATCTCATTCTGTCCCGTTGCAAGGCAACTAAACAAAGAAACCGGATAACCATAATTACATCTTGTATTTGCCGAAATCATCGGGTGAGAGGTTTTCAAGTATCTCTTCCCACTCGTTTGCATCGGTAACTACCTTGTCGCCCTTTCCGGAAAGGTCAATTTTAGCCGATTTTTTTATAACAGTCTCTTCAACAAATATCGGCGCTCCGGTTCTTAAGGCAATTGCTATGGCGTCACTCGGTCTTGAATCAACAACAAGTCTTTTATTGTCTACATCGAGATGCAATAAAGCATAATACGTGTTGTCCTTAAGGTCATTCACCTCAATCCTGATAACCTTTACCCCAAGATTATCAAGTATATTCTTTAAAAGGTCATGAGTCATAGGCCTTGGCGTACTTATGTTTTCCAATGCTGTGGCAATGCTCGAAGCCTCAAGCAGGCCGATCCAGATAGGAAGAACATCCTTGTCTTCCACGTCTTTAAGGAGCACAATCGGAGTGTTGGTAAAGGGGTCTACAGTGATGCCTGCAACCTTCATTTCTTTTAACATTCATACCTCCGCAATACAGTCACCAGGGTTATACGGCACCATATTTCCTGTCGCCTGCTTTTTCAAGTTCCCCTTTCAGGGAATTTGCATAACCTTTTACTATTTTCACATGCACCAACTTCCCAACCATATCTTCACTGCCTGCAAAATTGACAATTTTGTTTGTTCTTGTTCTTCCCATAAGGTCTTCATTTGAATTCTTGCTCAGGCCTTCGACCAGAACCTCTACAATACTGCCTTCGATTGTTCTGTTCTTTTTCAATGTTATCGCCTTCTGAGTTTCCTGCAAATGCTTCAGCCTTTTTTGTGCTGTATCCCTGGGTACTTCATCCGGGAGGGTTGAGGCGGCAGTATATTTTCTCGGAGAATAAGCAAAAGAGAATAATCCGTCAAATTCTATATCTTTTATTAATTGCATGGTTTTTCCAAAGTCCTCATCATCCTCCCCCGGAAAACCGACAATGCAATCAGCCGTAACAGCAATATCGTTATGTCTGTTTCGCAGCCGACGTATCTTTTCTCTGTATTCATCGGCTGCATAACCTCTGTTCATTAGCTTTAAAACCTTGTCTGATCCTGACTGAAAGGGCAGGTGAATCTGCTCGCATAATTTCTCAATACTTCCGAAGCATTCGATAAGTTTGTCGGACAAATCCTTCGGGTGTGAAGTAACAAACCTGATCCTCTCAATCCCGTTTATCCTGTTTATAGCGTGCAGCAGTTCAGGAAAGGATATGTCATCCGTTCCAATGTTGTAAGAGTTAACGTTCTGTCCGAGAAGCGTCACATCTTTAATGCCGTTTTTTGCCAGTCCGTCGATTTCTTTCAGGATGCCGGCGCTGTCTCTGCTTGCCTCTCTGCCTCTCACATACGGCACAATGCAGTAGCTGCAAAAATTGTTACATCCTTTCATGATAGTAATAAATTTTTTAATCCCTCCATTCACATTTTCCGGCCTTACAAACAGGGTATTGCCGCACCCGTTTTCGGAAAATTTAAAAAATCCGGTTTTTTTTGAGGCATGTTCTATGGCTTCCTGAACTTTATGAATGTTGGAAGTGCCCAGAGAAAAATCTATAAAAGGGAGCCTGTCGGTGATGGATTCTTTTTCCATCTGAGCTATGCAGCCGGTCACCCCCAGAATTGTCCCTTTCACAGCTTTAATCCTCTTCAGCCTGCCCATAAGACTATAGAACTTCTGCTCGGCTTTTTCCCGGACACAGCATGTATTCACGATAACAATGTCCGCCTCTTGAGCGTTATCAATATGCTCGTAACCGGCAATTCGGAGAATATCTGCCATTTTCTCCGAATCATGTTCATTCATCTGACAACCTAATGTTTCAATATAATATTTCACAGCCAAACCCGGTTCCTTCATAAATTTTGCAATAACTCTTACGTTCTTACTTTGAACATCGCTTTAAGCTTTTACTGTCTAAATATTGTTTTAACATATTTATTGAGCTGTCGCTTATTGCATCCACATCTATCGGCGTAATCGATGCATAACCGTTTTCTACTGCATAAAAATCAGTGCCTTCTATCAAATCAAAACCGTGACTGTTCCCGCCTATCCAGTAATATCTCCCGCCCCTCGGGTCAATTCTTTCAACTATAGCATCATTATAAACCCTTTTTCCGAGCCTTGTCACCATAAAATCTTTTATATTTTCATAGGATATGTTGGGAATATTAATATTTAAAAATGTCCGGGCAAGGCAGGCGCTACCCTTCATCATGCCGATAATATCTTCGGTAATTTTAGCCGCATCGGCAAAACGATAATCTTTTCTTGCATTAATTGAAACAGCCAGAGAAGGTATGCTCAAAAAAGCTCCTTCCCTTGCTGCCGCAACAGTTCCTGAATAATTTATGTCCTGACCCATATTGGGGCCCTTGTTTATTCCGGATATAATAAAATCAGGCGGTTGAGAAAACAGCGTCTTTAGTCCAAGCAAGACGCAATCGACAGGCGTTCCATTGGAAGCAAACACCCTGTCCCCTAAATCCTTCACACGTAAAGGCTTATGGAGAGTAATCGCATGTCCGACGCATGTTCTTTCCTTTTCAGGCGCCATAACATACACGTCGTGCTGCTTCAACAGGCATTCCCTGAGCAATGCAAGCCCCTCCGAGTGAATACCGTCATCGTTTGTCAAAAGAATTTGCAAGGGACACCTTAAAGAAATAGAATCGGGGCGACGGGATTTGAACCTGCGGCCTCCTGCACCCCAAGCAGGTGCGCTAAACCATGCTGCGCTACGCCCCGATGTGTTAAATATTGCAGATATTTCTTAAAAAGTCCACTTAAAAAGACAACCCGCGGCCACTCATGGGGAATTCATAACCTGTTGTTTGCGGTAAATATCCAGATATCTTAAACCGTTACATTTCAAACAATTTTGTTAACTACCGTAATTATCATTTTAAAGAGATTTTGCTAATGCGGCAGGGTGTTAATTCCAATCCAAAATCAAAGATGAGATCAAGGCGGCAAGGAAGAAGCGACGAGGCGTACTACTCGGTACGTCGAGGAGACTGATGACGAAGTCAACTAAAGATAGCGCTTTGATTTTGGATTGGAATAAGTTGTTGACAGCGGATAGGTTATAAAATACGATTTGGCATGAATACAGTCCCGGACAATGACAAAATCCTTCTCATTCACCTCGGAGGGCTTGGAGATATGTGCCTTTCCGAGTCAACATTCCTTTCCTTATCAAGACACTTTGAAGGAAATATCGAAGCATTGGGATATACAAGATTCCTCAAGCTTTTTGACAAGTATTTTTTAAAAATTAACAGAATTGAATCGATAAAATGGCTTCACCTTTTTTCAGATCATTGCCCTGATATCGTTTATAAACAGATAATATTTATCGGGAAGGACAGGGAAGGTAATTTACGAAAAAGATGGAAGGGTTTTTCCAGGGAACCTCTTATATTTATAGAGATGTATCCGGAGGAAGACCGGTTAATTATTCATAACTCACAGGTCACAAATGAAACCAATAAAAAACATGTTGCCGACGATGTCCATGTCGAAGATTATCAGTTGGCGCAACTTGCACAATATGGAATTCATGCAATTAAAAAAGAAATAAAGCCTAAACCCTTAAGCCGGACAATCCTCTACCCTGAAAAAGGCTTTCAAAAGGACAAATGGCCTCTTGAAAACTTCGTAGAGATTTATAATTCATTGAAATCAAAAGATATAAACGTACATATCCTTGAATCTCTCGGCATGAACATAGATATTCAGGATAAAATATCTTTCCAGGAACTCTCTGATATCAAGGAATTCTTTCTGGAGGGCGGCATATTTATTTCCAATGATTCCGGCATGGCTCATCTTGCAGGAATGTGCGGTCTTTTTTCTATTACAATTTTTATTGATTTCAACCCGCTGATATGGCATCCAAGAGGGCGTTTCCTGGCGTTTAGACAGGGTACGGATACGATAGACATATCTGTAATTGAAACCAAAATTATAGAACTGACGGCTCAGGATTTAAGGCCTGTCGCTCAATAAATCGTTGTGATTCAGGATGCTTGATGCTAAAATGAAACATGACATATATAACAGACGTTTATCTGAGCGAAGTGCTGAAAAAGGATGTTATTGACCAGCACGGGAAAAGAATGGGGGCGCTTTGGGACCTCGTGATTGTCCCCGGAGCCAGATTCCCCGGAGTTATTAAACTGGTGCTGAAGAACAGGAAACAGTTAATCGAGGTTCCCGTTACCGACGTCCATCTCTTTAATAAATTTGTCATTGCACTTAATTTGCCGGAGAAGCCCCTTGCCCATTACAGGCATCATGAAGGAGATATACTGATAAAGAGGCATATCCTCGATAAGCAAATACTCGATGTAAACGGCGCAAAGGTAGTAAGAGTGAACGATTTAAAACTCGGCGAGAGTGACGGCATTGTCTGTATAGTGGGCATTGATGTAGGCCTCAACGGAATACTTCGAAGGATAGATGGTGGACGGACAGTTCAAAAGACCTTTGAGCTTTTAAAAAAACCCATTAAAGAACATATTATTGATTGGAATTTTCTCCAGACAATTGACCCTCATTTGAGAAATTTAACTTTAAATGTTGCAAGAAAACAGCTTGGCGAACTCCATCCGTCAGATCTTGCCCAGATTCTGAGTGAGATTGCGCCGGAAGAAGGAACTTTGCTGCTGTCATCTGTTGATGAAGAACTGGCAGGTGAAGCGCTCCACGAAGTTTCAACAGAAGTAAGAGAAAAGATTTTCCAGGAAATGGACAAGGAGATGATATCGGACATCCTTGAGGAGATGCCCCCGGATGAGGCTGCGGATATACTGGGAGATATGCCTGAAGAGGCCTCCGAGGAGCTTCTGTCGCTTATGGAAAGCGAAGAAGCAACAGAGGTAAAAGATCTGCTGAGCTACGAGGAAGATACGGCAGGCGGTTTAATGACAAGTGAATTTCTTGATTTTTCGCCGGACATGACAATAGATGAAGTGCTGGCAAACATAAGACTGCTTGCACCTGATGTTGAATTTATATATTACATCTATGTAGTAGATAAAGACGACCATTTGCTTGGTGTTCTAACGTTAAAAAAACTCCTGACAAGTCCGTTATATGCAAAATTGGAAGATATAATGACACAGAATGTAAAATTTGTACGCATCGAAGATGAGCGGCAAAACATAGCGGAAATCATATCAAAGTACGACTTCATCGCAATCCCTGTTATTGGTGAAGACAATAGGATAAAAGGCGTCATCACGGTAGATGATATTATTGACCTCCTTGTGCCTAACCCCATAAGAAAAAAGAAAAGAAGGGCCTTCCAGTAAGAATAGGGCAACAGGCAGCAAAAAAAAGGCAATTCAGTTACTCCAGTGCCTCTGTTAATGTTTACAGTTATCTCTTTATTGTATCAAGGAGTCTTAAAATTTCTTTGGCTTCCGGCGAATTAATTCCATACTTTGTTACGGCTTTTTCAAAATTGCTTCTTGCAAGATGCTGTTTACCCGTCTCAAGATAATATCGCCCGAGATATTCGTACCCTTTAGCCTGATTGCCGCTTCTTCCCAGAAGCATACCATACCGTTGATATATCTCAGGATAAATCTTGCCGTACTGCAATAATCCGGTTAAAACATCCAGCGCCATTTCTCTGTCTCCGTAACCTTCATAGGCCCTTGCAAGATAATAACGGGGTATAGGGGAAGTTTCGCCCCTTAAAACACCAATGGCATCCTCAAATTGACGGGCATTCACCAGAATTTCCCCGAGGAGCAGACTTCTGTAAGACGAATTTATACTTTTTGCAATACGGACAGAATCGTTTGTGTTGCCTGTGAATGAGTACATAAGGGATATCCCATATGTTGTTAACGGGTCGTTGGCATCTTTCCTGTATTTGTTTACCCATGTATCTCTCCTCCCTTCCGTGATAGGACTGTGGAGCACCTTGGTTCTTACCAGCAGATAAGGAAAAAAAGTGCCGTCTATGCGCGACTTGCTTCCTGCCCAGGCCTTTTCAATTTTTATAATACGCTCTTCATGATAGGGGTGAGTCAGGAGATATTGCGGCAAGGCTTTATCGCCGCCGCCTAATCTCAATTTCTTTAAGAAATCGGCTGTGCCAAGAGCGCCATATCCTGCTTTATCTGCAATAGATGCGCCAACCCTGTCGGCTTCATCTTCATCTTCACGGGAATACTTAAGAGATAATGCCATGGCAGAAGCGCTGCCGGTAGCAAGCACCGTTGATTTTGCTTTCGCGTCAGGAATCAACATTCCCGCCATAAGAGCGGCTAACATACCTATATTGATATATTTATCCTTCTCCAAACGCTTGGCAATATGTCTTTTTGCATTATGGCCAAACTCGTGAGCAATTACTCCGGCTACCTCTTCCTCCTTATCGCACATCCCGACAAGTCCGGTTGTCAAGTATACATAACCGCCGGGCGTGGTAAAAGCATCAACTGAAGTCGATTCTATAATGGTAAGCACCATTGGAAATGGTAAATTTGCGGCGGCTTCAAGGTTGTCTTTTATATTGCCCAAATATATGGAAATATACGGATCAGTATTAACAGCTACGGAATTGGCTATCTGAAGGTAGATTTCCTGCCCGTATTTCCTTTCTTCCTCAAGCGTTAAACCATACAGTTGCATTGGAAGAAATAATATGAGGAATATTATTACAGGATATCTGAGTTTCATTAAGTTCTTTTGGCTATAGTTTTATTCTTTTTTTGATATTTATGTTTTTTGAATTTTCTTTTTGATGTTGGTTTTATATCTTTCTGTGATTTGTAAGAGGTAAGAGTAACAGAATTTTTTGCCGCCCCTTTCTTTGCTGCCGTTCTTATCTGTTTGTTACGTTCCTTCTCTCTGTATGAGGCTAGAATGATCGGGCTTGCTTTTGCCAATTTTATTTCTTTATCGGATGGCAGATCATTGTAAACATTTTTCAATATCAGTACCGCATCACCCCAGAGGTTATTGCTACCGAGTATAGACAGAATATATACTTTTCCATCCTTTTCAAATGCACCGACATAACAATGCCTTGAGAGTTTTGTAAAACCTGTCTTTCCGGCGATAGTGGGCTCAAAACAAAAGAGAAGCCTGTTGTGATTCTTGTATTTTATATTTTGACTGCCCTTGTTGAAAAGGAAATATTTCGTTGCCGATGTCTCCTTAAACGTTTCATTTGACAAGGCATACCGGAAAATCAATGCAAGATCGTAGCAGGTTGTATACTGACCATCAGCAAAAAGACCTGAGGCATTTCTGAATTGCGTATTCCGTGCGCCGATCTCCTCTGCTTTATCGTTCATTATCTGTGCAAAGCGGCTTTCTGTGCCGCCAATATGTACAGCAAGCGCATATGCCGCATCGTTTGCAGATTTAACAAGTGCGCCTTTTACCAGATCCATTGCTCTGTATTTATTGTCCGGGACAAGGTTCAGCTTTGATGCAGGTATTGCACTCACATTCCTGTCAGGCACTACCTGCTCTTCCCCTGTAAGCTTCTCAATGGCTATTATGGCGGTCATCACCTTGGTCGTGCTTGCAGGCGCCATTTTTGCGTGAAAATCTTTGCCGGATATAACTTGAAAAGTTTCTTTTTCAACAAGCAGATAAGAAGCAGCGGTGATACCATTGTTTGCTGTCAGTAGTTGCGGGAAAAGGAGAAAAACAGCAAACAATAAATAAATCATGTTAGTTTATATAACATGTAACAGTATTTGACAACAAGTTTTTAGGATTTTTCAGGGAATAGATTGAGGCAGGGTGTTAAAAAATGGGTTAAAACTGCGGGGATTTTTTGATTGTTCTTTGAAAGATAATGGTATCTTGACTATTATGAGGTCATGTACCCCCGGTAAAGCCGAGGGCTGACCGGTTTTTAGTTAAATTTATATCACTTCTTATTTATTTATTAACGCTCTGATATGCAGCAATAAAGCGGTCTGTCAGCACCCCCACACTGTTACGGATTGAATTGAGTGTGCCGATATTGGCTATACCGGTCATATTGGTGGACCATGTATCCGCCATCGTCTTAATGGACGGGGTTGCTTCAAGAGAGACAACCTGTTGCAATTCCACTTTAATATCATAGGCATACCAGTATTTTTCATATTCATGAGTATTAACATTAATATAAAGAATGGGTCTTCCTGGAGTTTTAAGCCATTCTTCCCTTATAAATGCTTTAATGCCTGCCGATTTTAATTTTACCTCTATATCCTTCTGCATCTGTTCTTTTGTAACACCTGCTTTTTGAGCATATTTCTGGATATTAGGTTGAATGTTTTCCACAGTCACATATACGCCTTGCAGGCCTTTCAATGTCTGTCGTGTGACCTCGGCATCCATTGCGTAAGCATTTGTATAGATTATTGATACGAAAAAGATGATCAGTAAAGCAAAGGTTTTTTTATTTTTCATAGCCAAATCCCCCTTTGAAAAGTTTTATTCTACTCCCAGAAATCTTGGGCTCTGCGTCAGACGACAGTTCTTGTTGTTCAACTCAAAATTAAGAATTCATAGTTCAAAATTGTAATTTAGTCTCTTCATAGTGTTTTACATATTTTTTCAGCAGTTCTCTCACCTTGCCATCATTACCAATGGAAGGTTTTACTATAAGTTCCCTGAACTCCTTCAGAATTTCTTTAATGTCCTCCAGGGAATATTTTTCGCTGTTTTTTGCGACAAAAACCTTCTCATGCTTGCTTGCTACTGTCCCTTCTTCTGCAGTAAGGATCTCTTCAAAAAGCTTTTCCCCCGGACGTAAACCTGTAAATTCTATATCTATATCTTTATAAGGCTCCATACCGTGAATCCTTATTAATTCTTCAGCAATATCGGTAATCTTTACCGGCTCACCCATATCAAGAACAAAGACCTCTCCGCCCTCTCCCATGGTGGATGCCTGCAACACAAGTGATACAGCCTCAGGAATGGTCATAAAATATCTTTTCATATCTCTATGTGTTACCGTAAGGGGTCCGCCATGTTTCAACTGATCAAGAAACAGCGGCAACACACTCCCCCTGCTTCCCAGCACATTTCCGAATCTAACGGAAACGAATTTAGTAGATGGGTGATGGGTGATGGGTGATGGGTGCATATCCTCTAACCTATTACCTATAACCTCTGCCCCCGGACCTACACTCTCCTCAACCTTCTGTGAAAATTGAACATCTTTCCCATTCATGCTTTTACACACATACTCTGCCATTCTCTTCGTGGCACCCATGATACTTGTCGGTCTCACAGCCTTATCGGTAGAGATCATGATAAACTTCTCTACCCTACAATCAACCGCAGCTTTAGCAAGATTATATGTACCAAAAATATTTACCTTTACAGCTTCTTTAGGATTATATTCCATCATGGGCACATGCTTATATGCAGCGGCATGGAATATAATCTGCGGCTGATAGCTGTCAAAAACCTCCTTCAACCTCATTTCGTCCCTTACATCACCTGTAACATAACGTATTTGCTCGGACAAATGAGGGTATAGTCTATTGAGCTTAAGACCAAGGTTGTGTAATTCTGTCTCGTCAATATCGAAAAGGATAATTTGCTCAGGATTAAAAACACATACCTGCATTGCAATTTCAGAACCGATCGAGCCTCCTGCACCTGTTATCAGGACTAACTTATTACACAAAAAATTTTCTATTTCTTCATAGTCAATAGAAACAGATTGGCGCCCGACAAGATCTTCTATACTGATATCCTCAAGGCCTTTAAGGTTTATATCAGGTTTGTCAAAATTATAAATGCGAGGGACTATCTTTACAGTGTCTACATTTAATTCTTTAGCTGAATCATATACTTTCTTAAGCACCTTATGATTCAAAGAAGGTATTGCTACAATTATAGCACTGGCGTTATGTTTTAAAATAACATCTTTCAGTTTATCTGTTGTATCAAGTACCTTTGCTCCGTGAATATAAGTACCCACCTTCACCTTATTATCATCAAGAAATCCTACCGGATAAAACTCATTAAAGTTGTTGCGTGCCATATCTCTGATAATCATCTCACCGGTATTGCCTGCGCCAATAATAATTGTCATTTTGCTTTTATTAAAAGGTCTTTGTTTTCTTATTACTTCCAGATAGAGTCTTTTTGATATTCTTAATCCCGCTATAAGGAAAACTGAAATAATGCTATCTTCAAGAATAATTCGTTTTGGAAAACCGGTAATAGATAAATTTATATTCAGGAAAGACATTGGCAGGCTCAGGATTATTAATGTCATTGCAGATACAATAAGAGCAACCACTATATTTACAAGGTCAAATATACCGACATATCGCCATGTCATTCGGTACACTCTAAATATCCCGAAAGAGAGCGATTTAATCACTGCAAAATAAGGCAGCACACCAAAAATAAGGCTCACGTAAGGAACATTAAGGTCAAAATCAAAATGGAAGAGGAAAGACAAGAAAAGGGATATGAATATCAGTATAATGTCTGCAAAGAAAAAGAAAAGAAAACGCTTAAGGTGAGAAGGATATATAATTTTTTCTAAAATATTCATCTTGCTAAGAATCCTTTCTAATTTACTAAAGATAAAAAAAGATTATTTCAAATGGGATATCCTGTATCAAGGTATTTTGTTTTCATCAGAGTCTGTCGTGCATAAGCAGACTGTAGTAAGTCTTTTTCAGTATGTAACGCCTTCACTTCTAACAACTTTTAAAAAAGTCATCCATAAAATCTTGAGATCAAAAAGGAGCGATCTATTTTTCAAATAGTATTCATCATATTCAACTTTAATCGGTATGTCAAGTTCATCTCTTCCGTTCACTTGTGCCCATCCTGTTATGCCGGGGACAAGCTTGTGTATCCCCTTTTTTGTTCTCAGTTGAATAAGATCTTCTTGGTTATATAGAGCAGGTCGAGGCCCCACAAAACTCATATCGCCTTTTAGGACGCTCCATAATTGAGGAAATTCATCCAGACTGGATTTTCGCAGAAAAGGGCCTATAGGAGTCAGATAAGTATTAGGATTTTCTAATAAATGTGTAGCGATATCAGGAGTATTTGTGTACATTGTCCTAAATTTAGGCATTTTAAAAATTGCATTATTTATTCCTACCCTGTCTGACCAGTAAAAAACAGGCCCCTTTGATGTTATTTTCACAAAAAGAGCAATAATAATCATCGGCACTACTATTACTAAAAGTAGAATTGAGGCAACAAATAAATCGAACATGCATTTTATACATTTATAAAACATAATATTCCCGTTATTTCTAATTTTATCTCGTTTACTCGATTATATTTCTTTAAGTCTGCAGATGGATATCCCTTTTCTGGAATGATGAGAATAATTTATTTTAGAAATTCAACAGTCTTATTTATTTGAGTGAAAGACATGGAAACTTACTTGTAAAATCTTCATTGATTCAGCATCTTTCCGTAAACTGTCAGCGTCTCGGCAACAACTCTTTCGATAGCAAACTCCTTCACAACAATTTCACGCCCCCGAACTCCCATTTTTTGACGCAATTCCTTATTTTCAATCAAACCTTGAATTGCATTTGCCAATTCCACTGTGCTTCGCACAGGAACAAGCAAGCCATTATCTCCGTTTCGCACAATCTCCCGACATCCATTCGTATCGGTTGTAACAATCGGACGCCCACTGGATGCAGCTTCAAGCAAAGCCTTGGGTAATCCTTCACGGTATGAAGGAAGGCAAATAATATGTGATTGCGCCATTACTTTTTGTATATCATCACGTTGCCCCCACCACTCAATAACTCCTTCCTCTTGCCAGATAGTAAGCTGTTCTTTTCGGATTGCAGTAGGATTATGCAGGTCAGTATCACCAACCAAGACAAAACATGCATCTACACCGCGGGTCTTGAGTTGTCTGGCGGCTTCCACGAACTCCTTAATTCCTTTATCCCACAGCATACGTGACACCAGCATGACAAATGGAACACCGGGCGGCTCCGGTGTTGGGTAAAACACATCAGTATCAACCCCTGACCCTCTGATCAGACGCACTCTTTCTTCACTGATGAAGCGCTTACGGATAAACATGTCATGATCGTCCTGATTTTGAAGTATCAGCATTGATCTTTTACTGTTCAGGAGTTTTTTAAATGAGCAACTGATTGCCGGGCGTAAGAGCAATGACATCAGTTCATCAGAAGTAAAGACATAACCCAGACCTGTAAGAGCATTCACCACATGAGGTACGCCTGAAAATCGGGCAGCAAGTGAGCCATATAGAACTGGTTTCATTGCCACATGGTGCACTATGTCCGGTTTTTCTTTTCGATAGAGTGCAGTAAGACGAGCAATTACAGCCGATTCTGACAGCAGATTCATGCTCCGTCGTGAAAGATCGAAAGGGATAAGTCTGATGCCGGCCCGACGAATAGTTTCAGCATGCGCATTAACATTGGTCGCCACTGCTACATCATATCCGGCCTCTTGAGCTGCAATGGCAAGCGGCAGTCGGTGAGAGCAAAAAACCCAATCTTCGGTAACAAAGTAGATGAGTTTAGGATAACTCAAGCATTGCTCTCCAACCATGATTTAAACATCAATACCTCCGGCTTGACATCTTGCATCCCACAAAATCTGTCAACACAAGTACAAATTTTACCAGGTTTACTTTTTCTTTCCCGTCCCATTATCTTTCACCCCTAAGTTGCAAAGGGAGTTCTAATTTACCTCATGTTCTTCTGTCGAGGGGCTTGAATAATCCCTTTGACGCCTGAAAATATGCTTGAAGATACCCTTGACATAGCCGATTAGTCTCCCCAAATCAATGATAAAACCAACAACGGGCAGTGTGATAAAAGATGCGGGATGTTCATGAAGAATTTTTAAGTTCCGGGATTTTAAGAATGGGACGAGGTAACCCCTCAGAACCACGTACAAAACAACCAGCAGCACTGCAATGTCAAGCCAGTACTTGTCGATGTGATGAAGTGGAATATAATCATTATAAGGCCAAGGTCTGAAAAAGCTGATTTTTACAAAATACATCAATGCCAGAAAAAGGAAAACACCATAAATATGGTGATTATAATACTTATAAAGGTTAATTGTGGCTTCTGCATACCGTATTGTTTTGAGAAAAATGTCTTTAAGGGATCCGGCGTAATTGGCCCCCATGTATTTGATGACAACATTTTTATTGACGTCTCTGCGGATATTTTCACGATTTAATTTGTGAATCCAATCTATGTCATGACCGGATCTTTTATTTTCCAGGAAAAATCCTGTTTGTTCAAAAACATTTTTTTTTACCAGCGACGAAGGTACTGTCGGACGCGCTCTTTGATAACCGGCCATCTGAGCTATAGCTGTTTTGTCCTGAAGGTTCAACCCGCTAAAAAGACATACACCGGAAACAACATCGCTATTGTTTTTTTTCATATAGACCATCTGACGCTCAAGCCAGTAATAATCAAAATACAAGCCGCAATCCATGAAAGCAAGCAGATTACAGGATGCGTTTCTAATCCCGACATTCATGGATGACCCGGGGACATTTGTGCCTTCATCTATATTGCGGATTCTAATATGATATTTTTTCCCATTCCTATCAGCCCAGTTTTGGATGATTTTAAAGCTGTCATCGGTTGAGCTGGAGTTCACAAGTAGAATTTCTTCTGGAGGGAGGGTTTGGGCAGTCAGCAGATCCAGCGTCTTCTCCAGGGTTGCCGACTCGTTATGATAGGAAATAATGACCGAAATCCCATCCATTGGAATTATGCTCTTCTCTTGAAATATTTTTCGTACCATGCAACGGTTTGCTTCAACCCTGTGTCAAAATCTACGGACGGTAGCCATCCAAAATACCTGTTCAACTTATCGTAGTTCATGTACTGATAGTCAATTTCTCCGGTTGTCTGGCGGTTAACCCACATATTCTCTATCTGTTTATATTCACTTTCTTTGTTCAAAATAGCATATATTTTTTCAACGATTTCTTTTACCTTTTTTGGTCTATTTGTTCCTGCGTTAAATATTTCACCTCGGAGATTTTTGTTGTGAAACAACTTTTCTGCAAATAGCATGTAAAGGTCAACAACATCATCAACAAAGATATAATCTCGAATATGGAGACCATTGCTTCGCGGGATAAATTCGCCATAACCCAATGCAGCCCGTACAACATCGGGAATCAACGCGGAAAAGTTGAGTTGTCCAGGACCATATATGTTGCAGAAACGTGTAATTATAATCGGAAGAGAATAAATATCTGACGCATAAGCGCGGGCAATCATGTCGGCACATGCTTTCGACACATCATAGGGATAAACCGGGATGAGCGGGTATTCCTCAAGATATGGAAGCTTTTCCTGCTCGTAACTGCCATATGCTTTATCCGTTGAGGCAATGACAACAGCTTGAATAGCTTTGCTGTTTTCGCGAATAGCTTCCAGCAAGGCATATGTGCCTTTAATATTGGTCTCCCATGTCAGATGAGGATATGCTTGTGCTATGCCGACCTCCACCTGCGCAGCCAGATGAAAAACGCAGTCGATCCGCTCTTCAGCAATCACGCTTTTTATCAGTTCTTTATCGGTCACATCTCCGTTAATCAAATTGACTTTATCTGCAATCCCCTCGTAAAACAGAAATGAGTTCTTCTTCCGGCTCCGGATAATACCGAAAACATTTGCACCATTATGGTAACATGCCTTCGCGAGATTACCACCGATGAATCCATTTATCCCTGTAATTAAAATGTTCCTGTTATTCCAATGTTTGATCGAGGTCATATTGGGCTACCTGTTCAATATTCTGTTAAAATTGGCAATATTGTTTTCAGCATCTCGAAGTTCTGTTATGGTGTTTACAGTAATGTGAACCCCCCGGTGTTTATAGCTGTACATTTCCTGTCTCGCAATCCGCTCATGAAAGAAATCTACAAAGGATGGGCTATCTTTTATGTATCGCATACATTCCTGACTAAAATAGAAATAGCCTATATTGATCCATTTATCAAGAACCGGTTTTTCTATGAATGATATCACTTTTCCCGATTCCCCGATATCCAATATACCGAAAGAGCTCTGAAAGGGATAGGATGTCATGGTGAGGACACCATTATGATTATGGTGAAAATCAATCATTTTATGGAGATCAACATCGGCCAGGGTATCTCCATAACACATAATAAAATCACCGGGTATAACTTCAGCCGCATCTTGAATTCTCTTAATGATGTCAACGTCTCCTGAATCTACAATTTTAATATTCATATTTTTGTGGTGGCACTCGAAATATTCATAGATTTTAATCGATCTATATCCGGCTGCAATAATGATGTCTTCAAAACCATATCTTTCCAGATAGGAGATCAGATAGCTAAGAATTGGGATTCCATTAATTGGTATTAACGGTTTTGGAATTCCATTTGTGAGAGGGCTCAGCCGCTCTCCTTTGCCTCCGCATAGAAGGAGGGCCTTTAAATTTTTTACATCCCTATTCGTGGTCATATGGTTTCATCCTGATGTGATCATGCATCACTTTAAAGCCTTATCTTTTATGATAAATTCCGGCCGGGATTTCGTCTGCATGAAAATACGACCGATGTATTCACCTATTATTCCTATACTCATCAACTGAATGCCTCCCAAAAATAGAATGCTTGTTACTATAGTCAGCCAGCCCGGCGGAAGTATAACACCTTCTTTTAAAAAAACATGGCTTAGTCCCAAAACAACATAATAAAGGGCCATAACACCGAATACACAGGTCATTAACATTCCAATGTACATGGATATCCTGAGTGGAACTATTGAAAAAGAAAAAGTTCCATTTAGGGCAAAGGCAATATAATGACGCAGAGAAAATTTTGATTCTCCTCGTTTCCTCGGTGCCGGTTCATATTCAATCCCTGTCTGGCGAAAGCCTACCCAATTCACAAGCCCACGTAAAAACTTGTCTTTTTCTTCCATTTGATTTATAATCGACACAATTTTCCTGTCAAGCAGCCGGAAATCGGATTGCCCGAAAGAGAGTTTTAGATCAGATATTATATTGATGAATTTGTAAAATAGTTTTGTCAAAAAAATTCGCAAATCTAAGTTTTTGAATTGATCCTTTTTATATGTATAAACAACCTCATGTCCTTCCCTCCATAACCTGATCATATCAGGAATTATTTCCGGCGGGTGCTGCAAGTCTCCATCCAATGAAATTACCGCATCTCCTGATGCATATTTCAGCCCTGCCAGAATTGCTCCCTGATGGCCGAAGTTGCGGGATAAGCTTAAATACTTAATCCTCGGATCATTGATACGCATAGTTTTTATGATCTCAAGCGAATTATCCTGGCTTCCATTATCGATCAGAATAAGCTCAAACAACTCCTGAATTGAATCAAAGGCAGCAGATATCCTCTCACATAGCTCCTGCAAATTTTCAGCTTCATTATAAACCGGGGATATAATCGAGATCATTTCTATTCCTTTTTATATTATTTTTCTGATACCGGAGAGATTATTAAAATAGAATTCATTATCTTTCTCGTTATAAATACATCGGTCATATTAATTAATTCCTTACTTGTAATTTTTATTGTTGGTTGTGTTCCAATATATTTGCGATCAATTCACTTAATCCCATTTGAAGCGAGATATTAGGTTCCCAGGAAAAAGTTTTTTTGATTAATGATATGTCAGCGAAACATTCCGGTATATCATTCTGACGAGGCTGCGATCTGATTGTTATCTTCCGTGTTTCGTTAGCAAGACTGCAAACCATTTCAGCAACTTCAAGATTTGAATAACTGCACCCGTATCCAACGTTAAAAACACCCGTTATAATCGGATTTTGTGAAATGATAATGGAAATCAATCTGTGAAAATCGGTTATATACAGATAATCCCTTCTGGGATGCGGATCATTTATTTCAATCGGATCCTTTTTTCGTACACACTCGAGCAAGTCAGAAATAAGCCGTCCCGGAATAAGACACTCTCCATAAATATTGAAACCCCGAAGTACAATAATCGGCAAGGTATTCATCAAATTACGGCATATCCCCTCACAGATTATTTTGCTTTCCGCATAAGGGTTGATGGCCGCCAAAGGATGCCCTTCATCTATCGGCAGATATTTGGGTTTACCATATACATATGAACTCATATAGATAAACGCCGCATTAGAATGGTGTGCAATTTTCATGGCTTTAAGCATTGCACTGATATTGTTATAATACGTCATGACAGGATTTTCAAAACTTTTAGGGATTGATGTGTTTGCACCAAAATGAATAACCCAATTTAAATCGTTCGGGCATGCATCATGGGCATCCGATTCTGGAATGCAAGTGCGGGTATAACTATCAAGGGAATTGACATCATGTCCCTGTGCGTTTAGATAATGGGCTACAGAGTTGCCTATGAATCCTTTATATCCGGTAATTCCAATCCTCATCTCAAACATTCATCCTTTACTTTATGGTGAAAACAGATAGCCTAAACTGGGGCTTAACTTTACAATAACGTCTTTTAAAGTACCATTGTTTATGAACTGAATCCAATGCCTTTTATCAACAGGCAGTTTTTCTATATATGTTTGGATAGCACCTTTATCTATTTTTTCCAGCCTGCCCGTGCTCGAATTTAATACATTAATATGTTTGTCCACTTTAAATTGCTGATTATATTTGCTGTCAATAAGATATTCGCCTTTTATATAATATTGCCTGCCCATGGGATAAACCGGTAAAACAGGTTGAACACTTCCAGTAGCAAACGCAAGGAACTCGCGGGATGAGCTTGAAAATAGTTCGAGATGGCTGAAAGGACCATATTTGCTATACTGATTGTGAGACACAAATAATGTTTTATTTGAGATAATAGCCTTGACATCTTCATTTTTGTTTATAGAATTTATGATTTCTTTCTGCTCATGAGCCCATTCCTTCCAGTGGTCAGAAATACCGAGAATCGTGAACAGATAAATTGCAAAAATTATCGTCCCTGTTTTTTTTCCCATTGAAAAAAAATGTAAAGATACCAGTGCAGCAGCCAGTGATACAAAAAAGGTAACACGGTTTCCAAGACCGAAAGTAATCTGAGGATATCTTCCGGTCAGGCTTAATTGCAGGGAGGATAAAATAATAATAATCGTAAATGCCCACATCACATGGCGGTCTACCTTTTGAATTTTAATAAGTCGGTCATACATTCGGATGAACAAAATTAAAATTATAAATCCTACAAATATGGACAAAACTGACAATTGCAGCCAAGCATAATATATCTTAAGAAAAAAAGAGGGGCCAATAAAAGCATCAATTGCTGTGCATAATTGTACAAAAAGCTGTTTCACTATTCCGAGCGGACTATGTAGATTGGCAAATTTCCAGTCGGTGAGACCAACATTCTTTTTTACTATAAAACCGTAACCAATATAACCTATGGTTGGAATAACGAAAATCAGGAATTCCTTAACACGTTTTTTCATAAGGAAAATGCATGATAGACCCAGACCGATAGCTGGCGATGCATAACTGAAAAAAGCGCCGAGAAATGAAACAAACAATCCTCCGGCGTACCGTCCTTTATTGATCAGATGATGAGCACACATCAATATGCCGCAATTTATGGGTATGTACATTCCCAAGATCCAAAAGACGGTTGCATCATGGGTCGGGTAAAAAAATAAGATAAATGAAAAAAGGAAAGCCGTAGAGGGATTTGTATAATCACGTAGGAATATGTAAATGGAATATATAACGGCAAGTGCTGTAGCCATTAACCATATGCTGTAAAGAGATATGTTAAATAAAGTTATTGTTTTTATTATCAAAAAATAATGAAAAAGGCCGGGCACTATAAGCAGGTAATAACCATTGAATATAGATGCGCTTACAGTCATAAAATTGTTGCCGGCAATCAGATTGTAAAAATAATAATCGTCAGAACACAGGCCAAGGCCATGATACAAGTAAAAAAGCAAAAATATTAGGACAGATAACATAGCCACTTCTATTCTTGCTCGGGCCAGAACAGACCGGAAGCCTGCGCCGGCAATTCGATATTTTTTTATTATTTCTTTTGCCAACTCAACCATATTTATTTTTTTTTAGCCAAAATGGCAATATTAATACCATTTAAGTAGTTCGATTTGCAAAGTCTCTGATCTATTCTCCGGTGGATAAATTTTGGTATTCCGTGCCACGGAATGAAATGCAAGCCTTCTTTTCTCAGGATTTCAAAGCCGGATTCATTGATCCATTTTGTAAGTTCATCTGGGTGTACCCAATTTTCGTAACCGCTGTATTTTTTGCGTAAACCCAGCATATTAACCAGTTTCAAAAGCCATATCCATCTCAGGTTGGGACAGGATATTACCAAAAATCCGCCCTTTTTCACTCGTTTTGAAATCTGCATGGTTGCAATTCTTGGGTCTGGCGTATGTTCAATAACCTCAGAACTGATTACTAAATCGAATTTATCGTGGATGATATTGTCGAGTTCCATAAGATCAGCAACTATGGGTTCAATTCTTTGATCCCTGCCCCCCACCTGTTCAAGCAAGCTTGGCGATATATCTACTGAAACCATTCGTGAGGGACTATATTTCAACAGTGCCATGGTGAAAAATCCTAAACCGCAACCGCAATCCAAGCAGCTTTTTCCTTCTATTCTTGTTCGACCCAGAAAATCTTCTACAAGGACTTCAATTCTCCTGGAAAGGTCATATTGATCAATAAATCCCTCCCAGACACCTGATATTTTCTCATATGTTAAATCTTTTTCTGTAAATAAACGAGACATAGAAAAATTATCCCTTATCGAGCTGATACTTTCGGAGACCAGTGCCTCCAACGATACCAGTCCCAATCCCCATGCAACTTCTGTCTGAAGATTCTTGCAGAGTCTGAGCCAAGGATGCAGGTGCGGCACAGCATGAAACTATCTTGCGAGGGATTATTTATGTTGAAACAACTCGAAGCACCTATTTTGTAACCTACATTAGCTACAGCGTCAAGAACACGTCTGTTGACACAGCCATGAGGATAAGAGATCATCGTTATTTCTTTGCCGGTTAAATCTTCAAGATAGTGCTTGCTTGATTCAAGCTCGTTCCGTAATTGCCCATCATCGCATTCTGTAAGGGGTATATGAGTAGCACAATGGGAGCCAATGGTTACATTCCGTTTTTCAGACAACGCACGCACGTCCACTTCGCTCAAATATGGATGGGCATTGCTTCGAATATATGCGGTTGTGATGAACACAGTAAAGGGTATCCGATACCTTTCCAATATAGGAGCAGCGACGGTAAGGTTGTCCCTGTAGCCGTCGTCGAAGGTAACGGCAATCCCTTGCTTTTGTTTTTCATTAAGAGTATCAGCAAGTCCGATAATGGGAGTTTCTTTATATTGAGAAAGTTCTGCCATATGGGCTTCAAACAATTCCGGCGAGATGGTAAACAGATTCCGGAGATCTTCTTTGATGGGTGTCCCAACGGCATGGTAAAGAAGAATCCTCAATCCTTTTCGAGGCTTTGAAGATCTACGGCAAAGGGCTGATATCTCTGATATGCTGCGGGAAACTGTTTGTTGCCAATTCATAGTCTTCCGTTTTTGTATCGAATCGCCCAGTTAGCGGCAAAACGCATCATTTCGGAAGTCGCCCACTCCCACTCACCGAGATATTCAATGCCCTTAGCGCCGGTGCCTTTCTTGAAATAATAAACACCTTTGTTCATATGCGGATCAATGCCGCCCATATCATATAAAGCAATGCCGCTGTTGCTGCAATGCTCAATCAACTTCCAGAATAAGGGATATGAAGCGTAAAGATTACGTCCTTTGACTGTCGTCGCAGCAAACAGATCCCATGCCTTTGTTCCAAGAAACGCGCACCCTCTGAATGCGATCAGTTCACCCGCTTCGTCGGTACAACCGTAGAAAACCATTTTATCTTTGAAAACATCAAATATTTTTTCCAGTTCCTGACGGGAATACTGCTGCCCTATGTCTTTATATGTTTCCATGGTACGATATATTCTCATGATAGTATCTATATCCGGGTTGGTAAACAGACTAACGGACAGATTGTTCTTACTGGAACGACGGAGATTGTGTCGCCAATTTGTACTGCAGTTTTTAAGACGGTTTTGCTCGTCCTTTTCTACGTCATATAACATGCTCATGCCGCTAAGCAAGGGATGCAGAGATCTGCTCCAATCCTGGGATTTTAGTATAAGCGCGTCGTCAGCGCAATAAGTCCTTGCGGGACTGATCCGGAAACATAGCCTCTTTATACCGATTGTTTGAATTACAGTATCCTTTAAAGCCTGGTTCCATGTTTCGATGTCGCCTATCGGCCCGCCGGGAACCCACAGAATGCCGATCCTTCCCGGATATGTGCGCAATAAACCCTGCATTAGCGCCCTGATCTCCCCATTTTCTGCATAAGCGGCCCAACGGTATGGCTCCCAGCCAAAACACGCCCGGTAATCTCCCCATGCCAGAGTCTGGCAGTAATTATAATCGGCAAATCGTATAAGATTAATATCCCAGGACTTTAGCTCTTCCAAATGGGACAGCAATCTCCATTCTACCATAAGAAATTAATCATCCATATGGATTTGTATCGCTCTGGCGCTTCAGGTCTGATGGCATCAGGTAGTTCCGGCCAGAGGAAGCAATCGAGGTGAATCTGCTTCAGTGCTCTCCTTGCAGCGCTTATCCCGTTTTCAGGTGAATAAAAAGGGTAGGCATAAGGCGCAACACCCGGCGGCAATGATGGAAAAACTGGTTCGTATCCTGCATTTCTCATAATAGAGTCGATCGCAGCATACAACTCCCGACGTCTGAAAATTTCTCCTGCGGCATCCAGGTGTGCAAGGGCAGGCGACAGGAACTGACAGGGCGCCGAATCACCCGGTAGGTGATATTCTGCATCCCGATCGGACGGCAATATTTCATAACCAGTTATGATTTTCCGTATGGTTCTTGTGATAGAGGTCAGCAAACGGACCGCACGAAGATTGATCGGTGGTGCCATCTTTTTCAGAAGGCACTTTATGGTAAAGGACACAGATATATAGTTTTTTGATATCTTTTGTAATTCCAATGGACCGGTTTTAACAGATGTGTTTATCACCATGGCAGCGCCATCGGGGAGCATCAGGGTTTTTCGTATACTGAATATACCAATGTCGCCGCGGGTGCCGAGTGCTTTCCCCTTATTGTCGCAGCTCAGGAAGCCATGAGCATTGTCCTCAATTATGGCAGCTCCGGTTCTTGCTGCATATTGCTGAAAGGGCTCCAAACTTTGCGGAAAACCGAAATAATTAACAGCCAGTACGGCTTTTGCAGAAGGCAGGGTATCGGGCGATTCGATTATTTGCATCTGCCGATCAACATTATAATAAAGAGGTGAAGCACCCATTGTGTTTACGGCCGACAACAAGTCCCGGCAAATGAAAGCTGGTAGAAGTACGCTATCACCGTGTCCACAACCGATAACCCTTAGAGCTTCATATAAAGCATGACGACCATAACTGAAATACCTAACCGGACGATGATTAACAAAAGCATCGAAACTCCAGTTGCTACTGCTTTCTATCGGGGAGTATAGACGACTGATATGCTCCGCAGTTGCTTCCTGAAGGGTGTTCATGTCTTTACTGCCGCCCAAGGTATGTCGATGATTCAATGCAAATGACATTTTGTCTGGCAATGAGAGACGATAGCCCCGGTAAATGCTCCGTTATGAATTGCTCCATCTTAACGGGATAAGGATCGGGCCTTATATGAAAATCCGGATGAAAAAAAAGCTCCGAATAGCCAGCACAAATACGGATTTGACCGGGGCGAAATGGTTTCCATTTACCAATCCACTCTGATTCGCTTAGGCGCTGTAATTCCATGTTGCCGGTAAAACCAGTTCGATGAAGGTGTTTTCCGAAAATACCGTAAAGCCCTCTGTATAGAGCGGCTGGATGTAGATTATAGAATTCCGCACGAAAATTGTGTTTCAGGATGCGGTTCATCTCATCCAGAAAGCGATCAAAAACCGCATTCGGAAAATGCTGAAGCGTTTGGACAGACCAGACAGCAAAAATGGCATCATTACAAATCGGCAACTCAAAAGCATCCGCACAGATGAGTAGAACATTGCTGTCAGCACCCAAAATTTTTTTTGCGATCAAGAGATTTCCCAAAGACATATCGATTCCTAAGATTCTTGCTTTTGTATCCACCATATCTGACCAATGCCAGCCATATCCGATGCCCACATCAAGCATCCATGATTCCGATAATAATCGGGCTCGAAAACTATTTGCCAGACACTTCATAACGGGGATACAATGGTGTTCGCCAGCAAACCTGATGAGATCGAACTTTTCACTGTTGATGTATTTAGAGGCAAGATTATCTCTAAATAATTTCTCATCATTTTGAATAAGGTTTTTATCATTTAAAAAAATAGGGATGCCATTATGAACAGGAAATGATCTCTGGCAACACTTGCAGGTCAATTGGTTCCCAATATCTTTCAAATTTAAAGACCCTTTGCAAATAGGACAGGCAAGTATCTGTTCAACAGCTTCGGACAATAACACAAATATTCCTTAATATGCCATGTTTTTTAGTGTCTTTATATTCATCAACTTAAAAATCGTGATTTTATTCTTGCCCCATTCAAAAACACAAATACCCATGATTTCCAGTTAAACAAATCACATTTTAATGCAGTTAAAAAATATTGGTGAGCTGTCTTGTGATTACCTGACCGCATAAAGGCTCGACCTCCGCCACGGATAATGTCAGCCCGACGTTTGCGCATAAGATATTTGTATAGAGGTGTCTTCGGCTGCCACTCGTCAAAATGGCTATTGACAACGTTTATGCTATGCTGGCAATGCTCGGCTATTTTGGATGTGATTCCCTGACCAAACACGCGATAGACGCCCAGAACATCATTTATATATGCAAAGCTGCAATTGATTTTTGCCAAACGTAACCAGAAATCATAGTCTTCTACACCGTTAAAGGACATATCCTCAGAAAACCCGCCTACTTTCAAAGCCTTTTCTTTTTTTACTACTGTTGCTGAAGTCGAGACAGTGTTTCCTTTATATAAAAGATCATGATATGATTTATTAGGACCGCAATAATTACGCCTTATTTGCCGACCAGTTTCTTCGATCCATTCATCATGGCATGCAAGATCGAGGTTTGGTGATTGTTTAAAGTGATCCATGACATTTTCGAGTTTCGTTTCCAGCCATACATCATCGGCATCCAGAAAGGCAATGTAACGGCCTGAAGATGCGCAGATACCTGCATTTCTGGCTCCTCCGATCCCTTTATTTTCCTGGCACATGATTTTCACATGAATGGATGGGTGTGCATTCGCCCAATTTTCTATTATTCCATGTGTCCTATCCGTCGATCCATCATCCACTGCTACGATCTCATAATCCGATATCGATTGCCGATAAACTGAATTTAAAGCATCTTCAATGAATGACTCAGCATTATATGCTGGGAGTATGACACTGACTAGGGGCAAATCTACTGACAAGTTATGACCTTCCTAAGTGGAAACTGGATGAGATACCTTAAGAAATATCTTAGATTACGAGGTGAGCCTATCACTTAATTGCAAGGTTTATCTTAATGTCTTCTTCAATCATTTTTTAATTCTTTGTTGATCATAAGTTAATTTTTATCACAATTATTTCCCTAAGCAGGTATCACAAAATATGATCTAAAAGCGCTTCTTTATAAGTGTAAGCAATTAAGAAGTTTTGATTTACCGATTCTGACTCTAACCTATAGCAGTTCTCTCCAATTTTAGTTTTTTTAATAGAAGTATATGATGTATCATCAAAATCACCTGCTCCGTCAAACACAATTTGAATTACACAACAGCCAATTTCAAGAGCTTCCAAGATTACAGTTGAATAGCCAACGACAACAATATCGGTTGCGCGAGAAGGCAACTTGAGTCCGCCTATAAGCATATTTAACTCTTCGTTTTCCTTTAAGAAGGGATGTAACAATATTTCAGATATGGAGAATAATCCACCCTCCAGCATACTCTGAACATGCAGCAGCGCTTTCTTAGATATGTCATAAGTATAAGGCAAATACATTTTCCCATAGAAGTCTCCAGGGGTCTTTTTGTCATAACGCACCGTTTTAATGATTCGAATATCTTCTCTATTCCACCCCACTTCTGCCAGGGCCGTTATAGAATCCAAACTATGGGTGAATAATGTTTCCGGGTAAGATAACTCAAATCGCGTATCTGATATTCTTTGCTCAAAACAATGAATGTTCGTCGTTCCCGAATGGATATAACCGAAGACCTTAGAACCCTTTTCTCTAAATGCCGAACACAGCGCTTTTTGTTCTGGTTGTGACTCCCAGGGAAGTATGACAGTATATTTTCCATTTATCATCTTTGAGATTCCATGGTATATTTCTAGAGCAGATATCGCTCTCAAACTAAAAATGGTTGAAACATACGACATGAACCAATCTAACCGACGAAGGAACCTAAAAGCTTTCGGTAGAGTGGAAAATATCGCGGACAAATATTCAGCTTCCGCTTGAATATTGCATATATATGGAAGAACAACAATTCTATCGACTTTTAGTAAAAGATCAATCTCTTCCTTTGTTGGTTTAAAAAGTGGGACAACAATTATCTGATAACTCTTATTGTGATGAGCCAATTCTTCATATGTTCTGTTCCAAATAAAATCATGTGCACCCAGTAGATGTTTTTTCAAATCTTTTCTTAATACCCATGTATAAAAGAGATATCCGGTATCTTTCTTGATAGTTCCATAAACAGCTTTGTTCTTTATGGGCTTAATAAAGCTAAAAACAGTTTGAACAACCATTCGATAGATCAGATGATAAATGTTTTTTATCAGACAGATGATCGAATAACGAAGAGAATATAGATATGAATATGATTGCCCATACACATTTTGCGTTATGCAATGGTTCTCAAGACGTTCAAATCCTAAAGGAAAGTAGTTATAAAAAGGATTAAGAATGTGCAAGATACCTTTGCCACCAACATTCTTTGAGAAGTGGTTAAAAAAATCTACAATGTTATCATTTGATTTAGACATGTTTGAGTTCTTTTAATTGACCGGACACAGTTTAAAGTTAAGTTGATATTCTTTGAAAAAGAAGTTCTTAAAGATATCCAATTATTAATCGACAGGTTACGGAGAACCTAGTACTTTACGAATGAAATCCTTGACTGGCTTTGGCATTCGCTGACTCTGCCGACGTATCCATAGAATAATGCTGAAATTAAACAAGAAGTTGAATAACCAGAGATACTTTCCCCCAAAAACATTTTTGTTGAAAAGGTAATAGTGTTTGTAAAGAAGCTTGCTGGAAATATTCATGTTTGTTATTCCTTCGCTTCTTACCCGAAGATTTACGGAAGATGTTTTTCCCCCACGCATCCCATTCCCATCACCATATTGATCATATATCTGTGTACCAGGAAACGGCTGCATAAAGCTTACGCTAACCACTTTTACACCGGCTTTTCTGTTGAGATCTATAAGTCTTTTGATGTTTTCTTCCGACTCTCCTGGAACTCCGAGCATATTATACGATACAGGGGCAATACCATATTCATTCAAGATCCGCCCTGCACGTATGATATCTTCATCCCTAATATTCTTCTTCAAAACTGATCTTCTTATTTGCTCAGAACCTGTTTCAATCCCAAACCATACCTCCTTGCAATTAGAATCCTTTAAGAACTGTGCAGTTGCTTCATCGACTCTATCTGCCGTTGAATTACAGACATAGGGCAATCCAACCTTTTCCTTGTATAATTGCGTAAATTCTTTTAGCCATGCCTTATTCATTGTGAACACATCATCGTGAAAAGTAAGCGTACCTTTATAATTATAAAGGCTTACCGTCTTCTCAATTTCAGTGACAGCACTTTGAGGTGAGCGAAATCTTACATAAGGACCTTTACCTTTATACAGCGCTTTTAAACCTGCATTTATGCAAAAGGAACATGTATAAGGGCATCCCCTAGAAAACATAAATTCAAGTCCAAGCAAGGATTCAGAGGGATCGTAGGCAAATAACTTACGATCTGGAAAAGGCAGGGAGTCAAGATCTTGAATCAAAGGACACAGTGAATTCGTTACAGTTTCTCCACTCCGGTTGAAATAGAAATTGGAAGCTGAATAATAATTGCTTCCTGCTGCAAAAGCATCTACAAAATTGCATAATGCCAATTCCGCCTCGCCAACACAAACACCTAAAACACCTTTAATATTCAAACATTCAAAAGGTGCTACTGTTGCGTGAATCCCTCCTACAATTGACGGTATTTTGTGACGCTGCTCCATATATTTAATAATTTTATTTGCAAGGAACATCTGGAGCGAAGAGAATGAATAACCAATAATATCAGGCTTGTATTTTTCTATAGTTGAGTCAAGTTGTTTCTCGCTCAATTTGTCGATAAGCAGCAGTGCTGTATTGTGGCCTTTCTGCTTCAATACGGCGGATAAAGATGCAATACCGGAATTGTACTTTGTGTAGCATACATTTTGGGGAGGGAGGATATATATAAAAAGAAAGGTCATCGTACAGTCATCCTAGCTAATTATTAAATAAGTCTATTATACCTAACTACTTGCGCAAGAATTTCTTAATTTCATATATGCCCTGCCTTACCATCTGTAAGAGTGGATTTTTTAGAAGACGATTGTTGTGGGTATTTGAATAATTTTTTATGTGCTGCGTAATGATAAAAAAAAGGTTTGGGACGGTAATCCATAATCTATCTTAAACATATTAATAATATAAAATAATATATAAGACATTCTTCAAGCAATTACTACATTCTCTATGTTATTCCTAGACGGTTAATTGACAAGGCCAGGAACACCGCTGCTATTTATCGTTAAAATATAACGACTTATATATCGTACTCAATTCTCTAAACACGATATTTGCTTCTTCTGTATCCTCTTCGGCGCTTTTTATTCTATCAAAATACTCTTCCGGCATTCTTGCATACAGTGAAAACGTTTTCATCAAACCATCGATCTCAGATTTGCTCAGTTGAGGCATATTAAGAATTGATTCTTTTGTTATACAAGTTGCCTGTGTCCCTTCTTGCAGGTAACCTTCTTTTATACATATGTCGTAAAGTTCAGTTCCTCTGAACGGTGTAAATGCATTGGCATTTGAAGTGTCAAATTTGACTGACCTGTTCAGGGCTATGGTATCCCATACAAGCTCCCTTGTTTCATATGGAAAGCCTATGATATTATTAATTGTAGCAGGAACGCCACACTTATCAAGAATCTCGAAAGCCTTTATAATAACTGAATTCTTAGTGGGCTTCTTCAATACTTTTTTTCGAAACTCTTCGTTTCCATGTTCAACGCCGATCGACATTCTGTGACATCCAATATCTTTCAACCTTTTTATTCTATTAGTGTTTATCATTTCCGGTCTGTTCTGGCACCAAAATGGTAATTTAAACTTTTCGTACATAATGCAAAACTGGTCAAACTCATCATTTGTTAAACAAAGCAGTGTATCGCTTAGAAAGTATATATATTCAGCATCATATCTGCGCACAACATCTTCAATTTCCTTACCTATTCTCTCAATGCTTTTTTTTCTAAAGAAATTCTTAAAACCATATCTTTCGTATTGCTTTCTTTGATATGGAGAATTGCAGAACGAGCAATGGTACGGACATCCCCTGCTCGTTTCAATAGGAAACAGTTTCCATACCTTTCCATCCATTGGACGATAGAAGCGGTTTTCTTCAAAAATATCGAAATTAGGTAGTGGCAACAAATCTAAATCTATAGGTTTTCTGAGCGGGTTTAATATTATCCTTCCGCCATCTTTATATCCTAGATTTTTTATATCCTTCACTGAATCATTGTTTTTCAATTTATTAATTAAATCAACGATGAATTCTTCGCCCTCACCAACACACACGGCATCAATAAAACTATTTTTCAATATTTCTTCTACTGCAAATGTTGGGAATACACCACCAAACACTATAAAGGCCTTGCTGTTTTCAATTCTTGAAATTAATTCTAGTGCAAGACCAATTGTTATTTCGTTACAAGACACACCTATGAGATCTGGATCGTATATATTGACCAAACTTGTGAAATCGTTGAATACGTCACTAGTTTTTAATTTTATGCCTCTTTCATCAAGATTGAAAGGCTTGCATTGCAGATACTTCGCTTTAGATTGATCTGATGTGTTCTCCTCAATATTATAACTAGTAGTATCAAAGAGCTTAATATCAACATCTCCCATCTCTTTTATCCATGAATAAAACAAGGCAATGCTAACAGGCGGCGGATTTTGCATAACTGCATTTGGGTATAATAATAATACTTTAAACATGATTTCTCCTCACGTATTGATTGCTTTAATAATTAATCCTGACCACCCGTTAGTAAATAGTCAAGATGCGCTCCACGAACATTTGCTAGACTTTAGTTCCAGATTATCAACTCGAATTTCGCAAGTGAGAAAAATTGTATTGATTAAAAAAAATCAAGCAAACAAATTATCGACTGTTGTTTAATTCAAGAAAAAAACATATTACCTTATGTCTATGAGCCCATTTGAAGCCTCAACCCTCAGGATATATTTATTTTTTGAAGGCACACAATTGACTGATCCTCCTGCGGCCGATACCAACGCCAATCCTGCCGCCACATCCCATATCTTTATATCGTTCTCTATGTAACAATCCACCCTGCCAGACGCAACATATGCAAGGGAAAGTGCTGCAGAACCAATCATCCGCACTTTTTTGTAAATTTGAACATTATTTACAAATTCCCTTAAAGACAGGTCAGAAAAATTTGTGCTTACTGGAAAACCAGAACAAATTACTGCCTTTGACTTCTGAGAGACCTTGCTTACAGTTATGGCCTTACTGTTTAGCCAGGCCCCGCTGCCTACAATCCCTGTAAAGAGTTCATCGTGGTTGAAATCATAGATAACACCCAATAGCGGATTTGTCTCTTGCCAGAGTGCGATTGAAACACAGCAGATAGGAATACCCCTCGAGAAATTCAGACTCCCATCAAGGGGGTCTACTATCCATTTATAACCAACCGGGTTATCAATGGATAGTGGCTGTTCTGACAATCCACTTTCTTCGGCAAGTATCGGATATTCGGAATATTTACGCAACTCACTGACAATATAAGATTCAATCTCTGTATCGGCATAGATTTTGATATCCCGTTCCAAATCCAGTTTTACCTGCCGACTGCCAGAAAAATCTTTCAACGCTTCTGCAACAGCACCCTTGGCGATTGAGGTTGCTATTTGACAATAATCATTTAGAGTTTCTATCTCCATCATGTATCCCTGAATGACTCAATGAGATTATCAACTGATTCTAGCTCCATGGAACTTCGACACTCTGCAGTATAAGAACCAATATGCGGAGTCAGAATAACCTGGTCATAATCACAGAATATGCCATCATATGGCTCCTTCTGATAAGTATCTATCCAGGCACCCATAACTTTCTTACTATCAAGAGCTCGCTTGAGTGCATCTTCATCAATCAAACTGCCTCTTGCTGCATTCAGAACATAGACACCTGGTTTCATCAAATCGAATTCCCTATCACCTAATAAACAATGATCGCCACTTGCATGTAAGGTAATAATATCAGCTTGACCTAAAGCTTCATTCAATTCAACCACAGGAATACCATTTACCGTACCAGACAACAGTGGATCCACCGCTACAACTTTTACGCCAAAAGGGGTTAATAGTCGAACCACTTGCTTTCCGATATTTCCTAACCCAATAACCGCTATACATGCACCGCTAAGCTGCCTGCCTATTCGTTTCGGCCATTTTTTTTCGTGTAGAAGCTGATTCATCTGGGGCACATGACGCAAAAGACTAAGCATACAGCCGATAGTAAGCTCAGCAACTGCATTTGTAGGACCCAGTGGAGTATTTCTTACAACAATTCCTAATGCTTTTGCTGCTTGAATATCTACATTTGACATACCTGAACCACATCTGGAAATCACTTTGAGCATAGAGCTGCTGAGGACTGCGCGATTCAAAGGCTCAAGCCCCGCAATAATACCCACAACTCCATGTAACAACTCGACAAGCTCCGGTTCGGTCAGTTTTCTTTTATACGGATTTTCAACCACTTCATAGCCGGCTGCTATCAAACGGTTCAGAGGGGTTTTGTCGATTTCGGCAAACGATGATGGCCCTATGAGAATCTTATATTTCACAGTTTAAATCTCCTTAGCTGGTAGGAACTTAATGATACAATCAAGTTCTTCGTGATATTCTCAAAGTAAGCTAATTACATATACGTTCAAGACGGATCGAAACACCATCAAGCTGGACTAGTCTATGCAATCGCGATACCTCGTAGACTAATTTTTCATTTTTAGGATTCCAAGGATACTCTGCAAATCGGCTTGGAGGGTCCGACTGTTCTACAGTATAGGCATCTATACCACATGGAATTTTTTCAACCCGATTAGCGGTAAAAAAGAAACCCGACTCACGGCAGACTTTTTGAATTAATTTAAAATATACTTCAATCTGTGCGTGAGTCATCTCCTGAAAGGAATGGCAATTAATTGCCAAGTCAACAGAGTTATCAGCTATAATATCTATCTGGTCCACCGTAAGGAAAGCAAAATCAAATATCCCGGGTAGCCCATCAGCCTGAACCTCGTGCGGCATAAGAAGCTTCGCTTTAGGAAAAAGACTGTTCAAAAACGGTATTGCTACAGCTAATGTTTCAGGCAGATCTACCAATATCAACTTCATCGGTGCCCAATCATGATATAGAATTGAAGGGAAATTGCCATTCCCTGGACCAATTTCCAAAACAGTACTTATTTGACCTTCGTCAATATATCCTCTCAATATGTTTTGATAGTAATAACTAGTCAATATATGAGCTGAAGCATTATAGCCAGACCAGTTTCTGTAATGCTTCTTAATAGCCGCTGTGCTTGCAAAGACTTTTGGGTGTTTGGCTAGTTTAGCGTGACTTACTCTAAATGGCGAGAGATCCGGATCAGCCACCTCAGCACAACTCATAACTGCATCAAATGCCTTTTCATATGACATTAACCGAGGAATACTAATCCGTTCCATAAATTGCCTTACAATCCAGTCAACAGCCTTTGAAGGCTTCAGAATAGCTTTTCGAACCTTTTGGGCAGCACGAAAAAATGTTGCCCCCTTCTGAGGCACATAGAACCCGGAACATCCTTCAACATTAACATTATTATCACTTATAGTAGTTCGAAGCTTGTCAGCATGATATTTCCAATATTCACTTTTAGCAATTTGAGAGTGAGTTGTAAATAGATCGGAGTGAATGAACGTCTGGAGTCTCTTGGTGAGATCATAATTAACTTTCAATTCAGAACTCATGATACCGCTACTGATGGGATCCAAAGTATTAACCTTTCCTGCAAAGCCCCAAATGGACTTGAATGCCACTTTATAAGGGTTTGGTTATTATATATATTTCTTATTTTTTTTTGAGTTTGTTCTGAAACCAATGAGCCATAATGTGGTTCAACACAAGGTGCGCATCTTCTACGGGGCCATATTCTCCAACTTCCGATTTCACATGAACAACAACATCTGAAATTTCCTTCAATTTCCCACCCATAAACCCAGTAAAGCTTATAACACGACCACCTTGCTGTTTTACCCATTCTGCGGCAATAACCACATTGGGTGAATTACCACTTGCCGATATGGCCAACAACTTATCTCCTTGGCGATAATGAATCTTCAGTTGACTCAGGAATACTTCCTTATACCCATTATCGTTTGCAATTGCGGTCATTACAGATGTGTTATCCGTCAGCGAAAAGATCCTGAATGGTTTTTCTATACCGGTCTTCTTAATAACATCAAAACCGATATCATTGGCCATGGTTGTTGCCGTCGCGGCAGAACCGCCATTACCTGCCACAAATATTGTATTCCCCGTTGCTCGCGCGTTTTCAAACTCTTCCACGAGTTCATCAATTGATGAGGAAGAAATGGAATCCAATAACTGTTTCAAATAATTAAAGTATCCTTGGGCAAACTCACCCGCAGTCAGTGACTTATCACATAATATTTCAATATTATTCATTATATTATACCCCCCATGTTGAAAGCTTCTTGCCACTTGCTATCGGCACAGTAGATTTTATAGACAAGCTCCATTACTTTGAGGGCATCAGCACTGTTTCCGTTTTCAACCACTTCGTCGGAAATAATGATGTCGGCAAATTCATCAATCTCGGAGCGCCAAGAGCTATCATCGAGATATGAATTATTTATTTCTAAGAATGAACCAACCGATGAACCGTCTTTTTTGGGTATTATCTTCAGTCGCTCATCTCCATAACTCTTTGACCCGGAGAGAATGCCAGATAGTTCCAGAAGAGCATCCCTCAAAGTGATCTCAAGCCTGAACTTATGTCGCCACTGCGTGGCTGTTGAGTGCAACATAGCGACACAACCATCTCGATTCCTCATAATGGCGTAAGCGTTATCTTCCACATCATGGCGCCAGTAATTGTTTGAAACGAAACTTTTAACCTCTTCAAAGTTACCAGCGAAATAGCAAATCATGTCGAGCATGTGGATGCCCTGATCAAGAAGTATTCCACCTCCGGCATATTTTCGTTCTGCGCGCCAACCTTTATCGAAAGGTATTATGCTGCTTTTGCCGTATATTCCCCTCAAATTAACAATTTCACCATATTCACCGGATTCGATAACCTTCTTCGCTTCTATTACCGATTCATGGTAGCGGTGATTGAAGCCATACTTCAGTTTGACATGAGGTTGTTTTTTTTCAGCAACTATGACATCCCGAATATCCTGTACAGTTCTTCCCGGCGGTTTCTCGCAGAAAACGTGCAGACCCCTCTCCAAGCCTGCAATGGTGCTTTCAGCGGCAAGATAATTGGGAAGACTGACAAATAAAACATCAAGCTTTTCTTTGAAAAGTCCATGATAGGTTGGGTAGAATTTCACACCGTCAGGCATTATTCCTTCCTGGTGAAATTTAATATCGCTCACAGCAACGGTGGTCAGATTCGGGTTTAGATCAATAAACTGACGCCTACGCTTACCCACTATTCCATATCCAGCAATGCCAACTCTTAGTTTTGAAGATGTCATATTATATTCTCTTTGCTCTAAATGTATCGTTTCCCATGCTTTGAAGGTATTTTCCTGTGAGCGAATCCTTTTGGAGCAGTTGCTCTACAGCTTTCAGATCTTCTGGCACATCGACCCCGAAAATACTATTAGTAGTGGGAACCATCTTGATCTTTACACCATGTTCAAGGAAACGATTCATATCGACAGATTCAATTATTTCAAGAGGCGTTGGAGTCATCTGTGCATATTCCAGCAGAGCTTTTCGGCTAAATAGGATAACCCCCAATTGTTTCCACATAGGGATGTCGCCAGAATATTTCTTTTTCGAAGGAATAGGCTCCCGTGAGAAATATAACGCAAAGCCTTTCTGGTCCATGACCACCTTTACTACATTAGCATTTTCGAACTCTTCCCGTGAATCAATCTTCGCGATCAGATTGGTAATCTGTAGATCGGGATTAATCCGTATGGGAGCTACAAGCTCATCGATCATTAACGGATTCAGCATAGGTTCATCACCCTGAATCAGGGCGACATAATCTACAGAATTACAGGTAATCTTCTCTACGCTATGGATGGCTTCAGCTACCCTGTCAGAGGCTCGCTGGTGTGTATCAGCAGTCATGACAGCCTTACCTCCGATAGATTCAATATGATCGGCTATTTCTTTGTCACAGGTCGCTACCCAGACATCAGACAGGGATGTGCACATCTTGCTTCGATAGTAGACATGGCCGATCATCGGCATACCCAGTATTTCTACCATAGGTTTGTTAGGAAAGCGACTTGATGCCATGCGGGCTGGTATAACAGCAACTATATTCATAGCCATCTTTCTATTTTTTCCTCATCATTCTCTCTAATTAATACTGCATGATACTTATTTCATCTGTATTTATGATTAAGGCCGCATAAAGATATAGTTGTAACTATCGGCAAACTGACCACTATCAAATATCGGCGCATGTTCTTTCTTTATTAATTTCAGGCCTGCTTTTTCAACTTCCACCATCACTTCCTTGCAATAGCCAGCCCTGCTACTGTCCAATTCTACAAGAATTGATTTAACCCTTCTATCCGATAGCGTCTTCTCGGCGCCTTTTATTATTTTATTTTCAATCCCATCAACATCGATTTTGATATGATTTGGAAATGGGGGGTTAAATTGTCTTATAAAATCATCTATACTGAATCCAAGCATTGCCTGCTTGAAAGAAACACTAAATGAATTTCCTTTCCAATCAACGGCCTCAGCGAAACTATTGAGTGCACCCCCAAGCTCGGTGTTCGCCATGTAAAGGAAATCCAGCCGTGTCGTATCATTAAAGGCAATGCATAACGCAGAAATGCGATTCTCCATTTTATTTATCTCAATATTCCGGTTTAACAAGTAGTAGTTATTAGGTGATGGCTCAAACGACACAACTGCCATATTTCTCAATGCGGCATACAAAGTGTATACACCAACATTCGCCCCAATATCCCAGAAAACATCCTTATCACTAAAGGTATTTATCCATTCAATGGTTTCCGGCTCTTTGGTTAATAAGGTTAGAGCACGCCACCCAGGTATTTTTCCAGGGCAAAAGAAATTAAGCACTCCGAATTCAGTTTCTTGACTGACTATGGGAGCAAGCTCTTCTGCTAACTGTGCTGATATTAATGTTGACCTGCGTCCACCAAAAACACGAATTCCCATTTTTAGTAGTCTTATGGATGAATTCATAGCCTTTTGCTTTAAACTCATATTCAGACCTTAATACTTTTTATCGCTGAACGGCAGCATGTATCCAACATGCGGAAATCCACACTATAGGCTAAAAAACGATAACCTTCCAGCACGCGCTGCTGAAACTGGTCGACATCAGGTTCAACTATATGATAACCTGAAATTTTAGAAGAGCCTCTCACATAAGTATTAATCTTGTTCATCGCCTCGATCATCAATTTATTATCAAACTGCCCAGGTATTCCAAGCGAACCGGATAAATCATAAGGGCCGACAATAAAACCGTCTATACCATCTACTGATAGGATGGCATCTAAATTCTCCACTGCCTTTATGTGCTCGACCTGGACAATTACTATTGATTCTTTATTTAGCCATTCTTTATAATTCTCAAAGCTATTTCCATAACCCTGAGCGCGGGCCAGCCCGACGCCACGCTTCCCATTGGGAGGATAGCACACAGATTCAATTGCCTTTTTCGCCTCTTCAGCCGTGTTAACCATCGGCACAATAACACCATGAGCGCCCGCATCCATCACGCGTTTGATCTGGACCGGATCATTAGCCGAAAGACGGACAAAAGGAACAACACCGCACAAGTCGATCACCCGGATTAATTCTTCTGCTTCACGAATTGTGATGACGCTATGTTCAAGATCCACTGTGAGCCAATCAAAACCCGCCTTCGCCATGATTTCAGCTATGGCTGGATGAGCAAGTGTGATCCATGAACCAATAACAAGTTGTCTTTCAGCAATTCGTGATTTTATGCTTTTGTATACATGATTCATAATGGGCGCCCTCTGTTGTTACCGCATACTTGATTCATTTCACTAATCCCTGATTTCGGCATGATTTCAAAGGCATTATTTCCCTCAAGCATCAGCACATGATCAAAGTACTTCACATTTTGTTGCCTGTGGGTAACCATGACCACACCAATCTTTCCCTTGAATTCCATCAGGGCCGTAATAAAATGATGCTCGGTCTCTTGGTCCAAGGAGGATGTTGGCTCATCCATCAATATGAAATCGAGATCATTTATGAGAACTCTTGCTATCGCTATCCGCTGTTGTTGGCCACCTGATAAGTTCTGGCCACTTTCTGCAACTTGGAAATCGGCCCCTTTTTCACGCAATAATTCTTCTAATTGCGATAGTTTTATGACGCCATTAAATTTAGCCATATCCGGATGGTCATTTCCCCAACAAATGTTCTCCAGAATCGTACCTGCAAATATGAAGTGGTCCTGAGTAATATAGCCAATGCGCCGATGCAGGGTTTCGACATCAACTTCGTCATCTGATATGTCATTATAGAATATGCTACCTTTTGACGGCCTGACGATTCCAGACAACAGATCGAGAAATGACGTTTTCCCTCCTCCGGTCGGTCCGCAAACGACCCAGAAATCGCCCTTTTTTAAAGTAATGGTCAGATCCTGAAACAAATTCCCATTATCACCATATGCAAAACTGACGGACTGCAAACGGATAGACCGAAGTTCACCATCAATAGGAACTCCCCTTAAAGATTGATTGATACAACTATTCTTAATGGCCTCTATTTTGTCTAAAGCCGGCAAGCCACTATAAGCCCTGTGACAGCTATCGATAACCCCTTTCGTTTTTGGTACGATTCTTGTGAAAATCACGAGAATCAGAATAACGTTCGCAAATTTCATTTCCACCATCTTTACGCCGACATAGATGATGATTGACAGGATAAGATAACCCATTATCTCTGATAGTTTGCTTTGGACAGCCGAAAGGATCTGCTGCTTGTAGTACTCATGACATACCTTGAAGACACGATCGTTCAGATAATTGATCAAATATAGCTCCTTTGAGGATGTCTTCATGCTTTTTAACGATCGGACAGCATTCACAAGACCATCAGTCAATAGGCTGTATGCATTGGTCCATGCATGGCCAAGACTTCTACCTTTCTTCATGTAGGGGTAGAAAATGACAACACTGGAACTAAAAAGGATTAGGCTCAGTACTACGATTCTAGGGTCGATGATAAATGCAAAGTAAAGGAAGAAAACAATCTGTACTAACTCACTGAAAGACATGAAACAGTATTTTACAAGACCCTTATATGATTCTGCCTCATGCGTTACCGCGTTGATGAAATCACCATGATTTAAATTTCTTAAGGATTCCCATCTTGACCATATAACGTGGTGCAATAATGATTGTCTTTCCTTATATTCTAGATTCCTTAGGAAAAAAGCCTGATAGGTTTCCAAAGCTACATAGAACAAAGCAGAAGTAAGGCTAATCGCCAGAAACAAGAGGAGATAATTCAGCAGATCGGGCGTTTGGCCGCACATGTTCAACACACGATCAAACTGCTTTATAATGGCGTTAGGCTGACTATGAGGATCCATCAGATACTGGACGATAGGATAGAGACTCCCTATCGATACAACCTGAGCAAGGCCGAGAAAGGTGACACCGAGAAAGAAGAAAAGAGAATGAAGGGGATGATCGGTAATTACCCGAGCAACTATTTTAAGAAGCTTTATCAATTTTCAGTGTTTGTTTTGAAGTGCTGGAAAGTATGGAGTTAACATATGTTTAATCTACTTTTTATAATAAGTAAGGATCTTCCGGAGAGCAGTAACAACGTCCATCAAATCCCGCTCGGTCATCTTTGTCTGTAGGGGTATGGAAAAAACCCGCTTTGAGACAAAATCGGCGTTTGGATAATCTCCCGGACTAAAGGCGTATTTATCAATGTAGTAAGGTTGTTCGAAGATTGCCCGGTAGTGAGTAGCAACCCCGACGTTTTCTTCAATAATGGCCCGCATGATCTCTTCCCTGGAAGCCTTCAGGGTCTCCGGATTTATCATTACTGGGAAGAGATGCCAAGAGTTTCTATTGCCGTTGTCTTCGGAAAACCGAACAGGAAGAATCAATGATTCTTCGTTGCCGAGAAGATCATAATACATCCCCGCAAGGTGCCGCTTTTTCAAGATGAAGCTTTCCAGTCTCTTCAATTGATGAATACCGATGGCGGCATTTAAATCCTGCATGTTATATTTGTATCCGGGGTAGACAATTCCATAATGGATCGTGTCTGTTTTTGTATACCGCTGCCAGGCACCGTGGTCCATCCCATGCAACCCGTAAATTCTCATCTTTGATGCCAGGTCGTTCTGATTGGTAGTGATCATTCCTCCTTCACCCATCGCAACGTTCTTGGTGACATAAAAACTGAAGCAGGTCAGATTTTCCCCGCCCCCGATCATGCGGTTTTTGTATTTCGTACCCAAGGCATGCGCTGCATCCTCAATTACAGCAAGGCCGTGCTTTTCGGCAATTCTGTTGATTGCATCCATGTCGCAAGGATTGCCGGCGAAATGGACAGGAATGATGGCTTTTGTACGCGGCGTTATTCTGGCTTCGATTTCATCAGGATCGATGGTAAATGTGCCAGCCTTGATATCAGCCAGAATCGGGACCGCTCCGACATGCTCGATTACATTGACAGTTGCGCCGAAGGTCATGGGTGTCGTAATCACTTCATCACCTTTTCCGATGCCGGACACAATAAGTGATAGATGGAGCGCTGCCGTACAAGAACTGGTTGCCACAGCATGCGCAGCCCCTGTATAGGACTTGATGTCGTTTTCGAAGCGCACGACTTTGGGCCCTGTGCTCAACCAGCCTGTTCTGAGGCAATCCACAACCTCATTGATTTCATCCTCGCCAATATCAGGCGAACCGTATACAATAAATTTATCACGAACGGGGGTGCCGCCATGAATGGCCAATTCATTCATTCCCATTGCTCTTCCTAATATAATCGAGACTGTCACAGCCGCAGTTGAAAAGAAGATCGAGAACAGTCACATTCGGTTCGAAGGGGAAGTGCAACTGTGGATAGGGCGGGTAGTCATATTGTTTATAGATCAGACGGATGTTGTTCTGTTCAAATATTCGATTCTCGATGTAATTTGATCCTGCCGGTCCGCTGACATAAGCTGTAATATCGAGTTTTTTACAGATATTCACCAATCTCTCCGTTTTTATGCTGTAAATATTCAAAGAGGAAGAGCGGATAAAGCGGGTATTGTTTATAGAAAGAAGTCTGCAAATCGTATAAATGAATTCGATGTTCATGTCACACAAACTATTCCAGTTCCGACAGTAAAGGTCTTCTAATATATCTTTGTAGAGATTAAAATGTTTTGCCTTGGAATAACAGTGCCTGAGTGTTGTCCAATGCTTTTCCCCCCAGGGGAGGTTATTGTCTATCTTCGCATCTTTAATGAGCTGTCCCCGCAGGCCTTTTGTAACAACAGGCACGGTAAGCCACTGCAATCCCTTTTCGTTCCTGACGATATTTCTGTTTCTCCAGTCTCGCTCAGTATATTGAACATCATCAAGAAAAACAAATATATCGGCACTATTGATCAGATCAAAATAACCACGCCATGGTATATAGTTAGGCTGCAGGATAACACCAATCATCTTGTCAGACGCTCCCTTATAATATTGACTACCCTGCTTAATCCTTTTCCGTCCACAAGTGTTCGGCCACGCTCATAAATATCATGGCGAATCCCTACATCATTCATTAGAGTCTGGAGTAGCGATATGACAACCTGATGATCTAAGGTATTGCCCATTCCCAGAAGGGTGCATATACGATGTTCATCGAGGTTGCGAACCTGTTCCAATTGGTGGTTATACTGACATATCACGACAGCAGCTATACCAAGAGACAGCACCTGATAGAAAACAAGTCCTCCAGCCACAAAAGCAATATCTGCGCCAGCCATTAGTTCCTGAAAATTAAACGGTTGCCGGTGGATTCTAATTTTTCCACCTGATAGATACTCGTGTTGGTATAGAACAGCCGTGTTGGGATAGCCGTTCCCAATCACAACATCAATGGGCAGGCCAATATCCGCGTGCGAAAGAATATTGACCAGTTTCAGGGTAATATCCAGGTAATCAAATCCTCCGAAACAGATAAAAATTTTTTCGGGTGTTGTCCGGAAGGCTTTCATCGGAACCGGTGGAATTACTATATATCTTGGTCCGGAATATGGGTTGTCGACTTCTTCTACAATAGCATTGATCTGATAATCCGAAAATCTCCTGTGTTCTTCAAAATGATCATATGTTAGCAGGGGAACATCATATCGTTTGAGAATTCGGAGTTCTTCTTCGTTGTACCGGTATCTGTCGCAAATAATTAAATCCGGCTTGCTATCCTCAACAAGCCTTGCCAGATCATTATTGCAGTCATCGGGAGACAGCAAATGCAAAGAGTATCCCGAGTTTCGGATCATGGAGTGGCCATATTCATAAGCAGGTGAATCAAGACTCGTAAATATGACTTTGTATGAATCCCTAAGATGGCCAGCTACGAGGAGACTTCGATGAATGTGGCCTGTGCCGACCTCTGCAACCGCGCCTCCATCGGTTCTGAAGAGAACGACTTTCAAAAAATGCTTCCGTGGTGGAGAGGAATTCTCGCGATGTCGGTTATCATGGCTTTTTCTGCATACGCATATTTTTCCTGTAGGAGATTTCCTCTTCCTCACATGGCATAGTTTCAACTCTGCCATGTCCCAGAATCTTTTCAGCTTCCCTAATCCTCAGGATCAGATCTTTTAATTCAGCCGGTTCCGCCGATATTTCCCAGTCAATGCCACGCAATCCCCTATCGATGGTAAAATGCTTTTCAATCACCATGGCTCCTGCATAGACTGCGAACAAAGGCACCTTAATACCCTGCGTATGGTCCGAATAGCCAACGGGAATATCATAGAGAGATCGGAGAGAATGGATAGCCCCCAGATTTGCCGATCCTTCTTCCAACGGATAACTGGAAACACAGTGCAGAAGGATATGTGGTATTCGATACTCCCTAAACAGTTTCAAAGCAAAACCGATTTCTTCCGCACCAGCCGTGCCGCGGGAAATGATCACCGGCAAGGAGGAAGATGCCGCCTTCCTTAACAGTCTTTCATTGCAGATATCGCAGCTTGCAATCTTGATCGCAGGCACATTCAGCGTCTTCAGCATATCCACACTTGCTTCGTCAAATGCCGTTGCAAAGAATCCGATTCCTGCAGCTTTCGCCACTCGTGCCAAGACGGCAAACTGCTCGTTATTAAGCTCCGTGGGCTTGACAAGATCGTAAATCTCCGGGTTTTTGCCAAATCTCTCCTCAGTCCGGAATGCCTGAAATTTGACGGCATCCGCACCGGATGCAGCGGCTGCTTCGATCGTCCTCGCGGCCAGATCCATATCTCCGCCGTGATTCAGGCCTGCCTCTGCAATGACAAAAACCGGTTGATTCCAACCTATGAGTTTTCCACCAAGTTGTATAGTTTTATCCATCACATTTGTTCTCCGTCATGAACGGAACACCGCGGAGAGAAATCTGAAGGACTCCTCTGTAAGCTTCCAACCTGCAGCTCCAATATTTTCAGTTAATTGCTCCGGACGTCTCGCCCCACAAATAATCACATCAACACCATCCGAATCCAGAAGCCATCTGATAGCTGTCTGGGACGGTGATTTCCCAAGTTTCCGGGAAAGTGTTTTTAAATTCTCAATTTTATCGAGATTCCCGAGAAATCTCTTATCCTGAAACTCTTCATCATGAAAGCGATTGTCATCTTCCGAAAAAACAGAGCTTGCCGTAAATTTACCCGTAAGTAGCCCCCTTTGCAGAGGACTGTATGCAAGGACAGATAAACCGCACTCCACACAGTGAGGAAGAAGATCGGCTTCAACCTCCCTCTTTAGTAGGTTATATTCTGACTGAACGGTCAGGACTGGGACAATAGCTTTGAGTCTGTCCAAAGATGTGCAATCATAATTTGAGACACCAATGTAGCGAACCAGTCCTTCCTCAATCAATCTGAGCAATGCCGTTCCGGTTTCCTCAACCGGAGTGCTCGGATCCATCTCATGCAATTGATATATATCGATATAATCAGTTTTCAGTCTTTGCAGACTTTGATAAATGGCTTCATTGATGTGAGAGGGGGAGAGATCAATATAACGAGTTCCATCTTTTCTCCAAACGACACCAACCTTGGAGGCAAGGATGATGTTTTTTCGTTCTGCCGCAATAACTCTGCCGAGAAGGTTTTCGGCTATGCCCTCTCCATAAGCATCGGCCGTGTCATAAAAATTGATTCCCAAATCGAGAGCATATCGGATAGTTGCCAGGCTCTCATCAGTATCTACTTTACCCCAACGTCTTCCTCCGAAAAGCCATGTCCCCAAGCAGATCCTTGATACGCGAAGATCGGAATTTTTCAGCGTGGTGTATTCCATATCCGTTTACCGGGGATCAATCCCCAATGGTAAATCCTCCGTCCACGAGCAGGTTTTGTCCGGTAACATATTCGGACATGGATGAGGTCAGGTAGAAAATGCCGCCGATTAGATCCTCCGGTGTCCCCATCCGGTTGAGTGGAGTCTTATAAATATAATTATTGATGAAAGCAGGTGCCTGATTGTCAAAGACTCCGCCGGGGCTTAAACAATTAACCCGGATTCCATAAGGGGAAAGATATCTCGCCATGTACCGGGTGAAATGGATCACACCTGCCTTTGATATGGCGTACACCTCCGGGGAGTTTCTTCCCGAATCTCCATAGATCCGCTGATCAGCAACAGAAATGCCATATATGGAGCCGAAGTTTAAAATTACACCTTTTACTTTCCCCTGGATCATATACCGGGAAACAGCTTGCGTCATAAGAAATGTACCTTTTACATTGATATCCATAACGGACTGGAATTCGTCATCCGTCCGTTTTTCAAAAGGGGTGAAGACGGAGATGCCAGCGCAGTTGATGAGAATATCAATTTTATTCATTATGCGCAGGGTTCTTTCAACGACGGCTTCAACATCGGTCCTTTTTGTTATGTCAGCTCTCAGGAAGTAGGATCGGGGTTTCTCCGTATAGAAACTCTCGGTAAGTTCGCACGCATTATCAGGTTGGGATATATCAATATTTAGGACCGTTGCCCCTGCCTCAACATAATGGCTTGCAATTACACGACCAATCTGACCACTACCCCCTGTCAGCAGGACTATCTTACCCTGAAATTCACTTATAAATGTTTCAGCCTTCATTTTCCTCTCCAGATTTCTTCAGGCGCTCATATTCTCTTCGGGCATAGGCCTTTTCCCTGAAATGCCAGGGCAGGAAATGATAATCATCAAATGTATGCCAGTTCCCTCCTGGCCGGGCAGCCAACACCACCCTGGCACATGTCTTTGCAAGTTCAGTCAATCCCTTCAACCGTGGCACTGTATTGTCTTTGTACATTCCCTTTAGTAGCTCATCAATCTCATCAGCAACCAACTGGCATGTGGGTTTTTTTTGCGGCCAGCCATAGTAATCCCACAAAAGTTTTTTAAGTGGTGCCGATTCCTCATATGGGGTCCGCAGGGGAAGTTTACCTTCCGCCGCCTTTTCCGCAAGCTCCACAACCTCGCTGATACTACCCGGTTGATAAGTATAGTTGTATATCTCTCCCCGGACGTCAGGAAGTTCAACACTGGGCATATGATATTCCAATCGATCGCCCAAGACCTCCTGCATAGTAATATAGGGTACGCCGCTGATTATTGACTCAATGATAGAACTGGAATAACAAAACAGAGAGGCATTGCGTTGAAGTAACCATTCAGGGAAGGGGCTTCTTGTGTCAATTGTGAACTGATCGCCATACTTCCTGGAAAAATGGATATAGTCATCTATGCATTCCAATGTATAAGGGCGAAAAACAATGGGATTTTTCAGTTCCAAGCACCAGATGTCCAGAAATTCAAGAAACAACCTGACATAAGCGGCAGCAGCCCAGACAAAATCCTCATATCCGCCATCCTTCCCGTAATATATGCCGTGATGTCCCCTTCCTCTGTCCAACAGTTCAAACATATTGGGATTATCATGCTGGCTAATGCCTAAGAAAGAGGGCATCCCGCCGAGCGTTGTTTTCTGCAGTTCAACACTCTTTGCGTCCCTGTAAAAATCGTACCGCATGCAACCAACTGCTTTTACCCTCTCTTCCGGATAAAGGCCGGCCTCGACAATCCAATCCTTCAGCACCGGTCCCCAGGTTAATACACGGGAATAATGTTGTGCATAAGCAAGGCCAATATCCTTCTTACCGCCACGCATATGTTCGATCATACCCTCCCGAATCATTCCGCTTGATTCCGGATGCATAAGAATAAAACGGCAGTTTTTTGAACCTTCCTTTAATGCGTCAGGTGTAAGGAAGGCATTGGGATGGGTCGTGAGGACCACTTCGGGCTTAAAAAGATGATACAAAGCACGCGAGGAAACCCGGCTGCCGATGACCGTATTGTATCCCATGGATCTTAGATAATAGCCCAACAGGAGCGACGCTGCTGAGTCCCGGCGCTTATGATCCGCATGAATCAGAACGGTTTTCGCGCTCGTGTCATGGAAAATGATATTTCCACAAGTATTTAACAGTCTGGCCATCATAATTGTATCGTGTGAACTGAATTATCCTTTGTAAGATTTATGGATTACACTCGAATTCCGGAGGAGGTGTTCATTTTGACGGACGATATCCATAAGCTCTGGATAGGAAAATTGATCATTTTTCATAAGAGCATATATTGCAGAAATCGTCTCATAATCTTCTGCTGTGTCAATTGTTAACCGATAAGCAGAGTCGTCAGTCCGGTTCGGATATTCGAAAAAGGAAAATTCCTCCGGATGCTCTTCCACGAAGGGGACAACATGCTCCCTATAATATGCTTCAGAGCATTGTTCAAAAAGTCTCTTCAACAATGCTATTGATAATATCTCGATGTCAAGGCCGCGGGCGAACGTCCTGCGGTTGCAGTTGGTTAGAAATTCCATATTCGGCCAGTTGAACTGAAAAAGATTTACCATGTCATCAATCAGCTTCGGATCCATGAAAGGACAATCTGCGGTCAATCGTACGATGACATCCGTCCCATAATGGAGAGCGGCCCGGTAATAGCGGTCAAGCAGATCCGATTCGCTACCGCGAAAGACCATCACGCCATGACGCTCTGCAAGCTGAGCTACAGCATCGTCTTCTGCCAGCTCTGTGGTCAGCACGACAACATGCCTTACCCTGTTTGCCCGCTTAACCCGGTCGATCATGGTTCCGAGTATCGTATTACTACCGAGGAGAAGCATAATCTTGCCGGGTAGCCGCGAAGACCCCATACGGGCCTGGATCATAATATCGACTTGGGGTGATTTATGATCGGACATTGCCGTCCTTTTCCTCCATCATCCCGTACCTACATAGCAGAGTAAAGTATTCATTGAGTTTTTCTTCGTAATCCTCGCCACCGTAATGCATACGGAGCAGCCTGGAAATTTCTGCTGTCCCTCTCGATCCACAATAGTTAAGAGCCGCATCAATTTTATGAAAGAAAAGGGGATCTCTTTGTAAGTCTCCTGTTATTTCTTCTTTTTCCGTTGCCGTTAATATTTCGAAGAGGCGGTTGCGGCAAAGGGGCGCCTTGAAATGCCTGTTGAAACGGCGACCTGTTTTCCATACCGATCGGTGTGGTGCACAACCGGAAATATTATGGAATCTCCCCCGAACGACTTGATAGGAATCACCGAGTGAGGTCAGCCAAAATCTGCTGTCACCATGTAAAACCCGACTCCAGATGGCTTTTAATCTCAAAGTCGCGACGGTGAAAGCATGGTGGAGGCGAAAAGAATAATCATCAGGAGATGAGCCGCTGTTTTTCGTTAAGTCCACTAAAATGTCGCTGGCCTGCTCGTCAAAACGCATAAGAGTTAGTTGGGAAAAACGTTTCAATACAGCGGGATTCTGATCGGAAAAATCATTCAGGGCATAAACAACCGTTGTAAAGAATATTTTTAACGTCTCCAGGGAAATTTTATCCACTGTGTCGTTCCGTGTATGGTAGAAATGATCGGGATAGGTATTGAGGGAGGTGGCAGGGATTCCGATAGTTGCATCATTCAGAATGTAATGATCACTGCCGCCTGTATAATATTGGAAGCTACAACGGAAAGCGGGGATGGGATTACCGATTTCGCGGTAATGCCCCTCAAGAATGCTTTCTTTCAACCGGTACCACAAAAACAGATCAAGGGGAGAAACATGGTGGTTCGGGATTTCGTCCACAACCAGGGTGCTACCGCAAATATTCTGATCTGCACCGACCATGTCCAGTGAAATACCGGCCGTTATATTTCCCAATTCTTTTTCATATCGTCGGCAATATGCAACAGTTCCGAAATACTCGACGGTAAAGAGGAAACGAAGGGATATTTCCGGGAGATTCTCCGCATAGTAATTAATGAGTTCCATCATCATGGCCACACCGGAGGCATTGTCATTTGCCGATGGTTTCGGGTGATCCAGATGGGCCACAATGAGAATTTCCCGATCACCTTTTCCTGGCACACGGACATCAAGGATTCTCATCGACCGGTGATTAGGAATTTTAATGAGAGAAGGACGGCCTGCATCCCTCCAGAAATTCATGGACACCGGTACTTTCCAGCCCCAATGTTCCACTCCCGGCTCGAATTCTTCAATACGGATCCACTCTGAAGGACAATTAAGGTTTTGAATGATGTAATTCAGGGCCTCATCATAACCCGTGCTGCACATAACACGGTCGGAGGAACTCAAAGCCGTAATGTAATGAATCATTTGCAAGACAGGATTGTTCATAAAATCGATATTAGATTATTTATTCAGCAATATACTGATATGTAATAACTTAGGACAAGGATGAAAATGCTTTCCAGACACTTTCTCTTAATGCCGCCATGTTCTGTTCGCCTACAGCATAATCCATTTCTTTCAGGAGAGAGATCACCGAATTCCCGAAGGCCTCGGCGCTGATTCCGATCGCCCGCTTTTGCAGGAAGTGAATATATTCGTTCACAATAAGTGATGCAAAAGGATAAGCTTCAAAACATGCATTGCAAGCGCTGATGTCCATTTCTTCCCGTTGAAGATTCTTCTTCCTGATAGATTCCGCCTCCGGTCCATTCCAAATATCAATAAGTGATTCCTTCATGATGTCGCCAGCAATTATCTCCTCATTGTAATCACGAGCGCACAGCGTCACCTTGCCTCCATAGGTAAAATAAACGAAGGAAAAGGGCATACGGCAGGGTGTCATTTGACGAATCAGGTTAGCAAAAGGAAAAGCTTCCCGGAAATAACTGGAATCCGGGGAAAGACCGTTAACAAGATTAAAATTGATGTCCTCCGGCCAGCAATACTTGCCGAACTTATTGAAATAATATGGTATTTCATAAATATTGGTCATTGATAGAATGGAGTCGATAAAAACATGAACCTTCTTATTGATTCTTGATTCATTGAATTTGTGAACTACCTCCAGGCTTTCAAATACTCTTTCAAATTTCCCACCCCTCCGGATAAATTCATAAGTTTCCTTTGTTGCTCCATCAATAGAAAAGCGATAGCTGTAAGGTTTCAATTCGGGATGGTGCTTATGAAGTTCTTCCATTTTTTTCGGGAACTGGCCGTTTGTGCTTAACCATACCACAAATCTGCGCTCTTGGGCCAGCTTTAATAATATCTCCAGCTTCGGATACATGAAAGTTTCGCCGACAGTATGAAGCCCTATAGTCCTTATACCCACAGACTGCAACTGGCAGAGGATATGATCAAAAAGGTCCGGGGTCATGAATCCTTGCGGGCGCTTCGATATCTGGATATTGCACATCACGCAATTCAGATTGCACATATTGGTTATCTCAATCAGAGAGTCCGTAGGAAGCGCCTTTTTCCCAGTGATGACCGGGGCAATAAATTCAGAGATTGCATCATCAATTCGCTGCCTGAGTGATGACTGCTTTCTGATTATTCGCAGACTACGATTCAGATGCTTCAAAGCATAATAAAGCAATGGATTCCATTGAAGGTAATCACGCAGAAGCGCTCTCATGATGGATTCTCGGAACAGGTTATTATTCCTGTGATTTTAAACATTTGATTTCCTCAACAGACAAATCGTCCTGCTACGTCCGGCAATTGATTCAACACGTACATCACATTGTTCAAAGGGCGATTTGCTGCCTACATTTTTCAACTCATCCATGGTAATCGGGTAGTAGAGGTAACTCATGTTTTCAACATAAATGTGTTTGCTATCATCGGGCTCTTGGTGCAAAGGACATTCGATCAAGGCACTTCCACCTTTTTTCAAGATTCTGTGCATCTCCTGCAAAAATGTAAGTTGCTCAGATCCTGTAATAAGAAAATTAAAGCTTGCCCACACACAGAAACAGGAATCAAACATCTCATTATGGAAGGGCAGTTCTTTCATGTTGGCCACAAGCAGCGGCCGTTGGGGAATACCATATTCCTGAAAAAGGCTGATCCCTTTAAATATAAGAACATCGGAGATATCTATTCCTGTTACATCATATCCATCCTTCACCAGAGGGATGGTCAGGCGGCCGTAGCCGCAACAGATATCTAGGATCTTATCGCAGGGTTTGAGGTAGTCGCGGAGGACATTTAGCAGGGCATCCGTGTAAGCCGGGTCGGCCCTGTTCATGAGCCAGTCAGGACCAACTGCCTCGTAAAGCCTGCGGGTATTTAAGTCATCATTATCCGCAAAATCTTTCATTCAGCATCTTTTCGGAAAATCAGGAAATCATCAAAGATGAGACCATCGAGATCAGAGTTTTCGAAGGTGTGCAGGGCATCTTCGGGGGCGCAAACAACCGGCTCGCCATGAAGATTAAGGGACGTATTCAGGAGAGCTCCTACCCCTGTCATATGCTCAAATTCCTCGATTAGATCAAAGTATTGCGGATTGGTCTCTCGCTTCAGGACCTGGGGCCGTACCGTAAAGTCTGCAGGATGGATTGCCGCAACAATATCCTTGCGTGCCAGATCGGTAGAGTCAAAGGCCATAGTCATGAAAGGAGCGTCAAGAGGAGAAAGAAGGTAATCTCCAGCACGATGTTCCAGGATCGTCGGCGTAAAAGGCATCCAGAAATCTCGACGCTTAATCTGCCTGTTAATCTTCTGCACATTACCAAAATATGAGGGATTGGCAAGAATCGACCGGTTGCCGAGCGCCCGTTGTCCAAACTCCATACGTCCGGCGCATCGGGCCAATATCAGGTTATCCTTAAGGGCAATGGCGATATCGCAAACAGCAGGCATTTCGATGATTTTGTATTTGTTGTAAACATCAAAATGGGCCATAGCGCTCTCGACAGCATTCCTTCCGAATGACGGGCCAAGATAAATGTTCGTTATCGGATGAGTCTCGATATCAGGATATGATTTTCTCAGGAATCTGTAGCACGCTCCAATGGCAAGAGAACCATCACCGCTGATGGGATTCACATGAACGTATTCCACCTCGGCCATATCTTTTAGGGCTTTCATAGCCTTGATATTCTGCGCAACCCCACCACTGAATACAATATTCCTGACGCCGGTTTTTCTGATATGATAAAGAACCCATTCCTTAAGGCAAAGCTCAAGATATTCCTGAAGGGCTGCGGCTATTCCGTCAAAGCGGTGCCCCTGGAAAGCTTGAATAAAGTGAAAATAAGAGTCTGGTATTTGCCGATTAACAACCAGGTTTCCTTCCCTGACCTGAAGAAGATCCTGAAAGACAGGAAGGCTCCTGTTCTTTTCATAGGTACTTGAATACGGGGCGAGCCCCATAACCTTATACTCATGCTGATTGGGCTTCATGCCGAGAAGCAGTGTGATATATCGATAAAAATGGGCGAGATGATTCTCTTTTGTGTTGCAAATTTCTCTTATGCCGTCCACGTCAGCAATACTGACCGTTGCATTCGAATAATCACCCTCTCCTTCGCAGGTAAAAACAAGCGCCTTCTCTCTAGTAGGGGCACCATAATAACCGTAATAGGAATGGCATTCCTCGTGGAGAATAAAGTGAACTCTGTCAACCGGAATTTTGAGATGCCTTGCTGCGGTTTCGGCCCGCACCTTACGGAATTCGTCATGATCGACATTTCCCTTTTCATCAAAAACTCCTGAAAAGTCGTATTCCTGATCATGGATGTACCTGGGATTATTGGAAAATATGTCGTGGTAGGAAACAGGTTCACCCGCCAGTTTCTTCTTCCAGTAAAAATTCTGTTCATCGACCCAGTCCTGTATGGAAAAGCTCGCTTCCCTCTTGATTCGTATATGCGCCGCTGGCGAATACAAAGTTGCAAAGGCTACTGCATCGATATCCCTTCCCTTTAATCCTGCGAAATCCAAACAAAATTCAACTGCCCGACAAGGATATCCCATATCACATTTGAACCTTGTCAGACGTTCTTCAGCACAGGCTGCAATTAATAAGCCGTCTATAAAAAGACAGGCTGCTGCCTCATGGGGATCACTAATTCCGAGAATGATCATTCTTCACTTTTTTTCCGAATATTGTTTGTATTCCATTTTCAATAGTTTTTCTTTAACCTTGACAAGGGTATTATTATCCATAATGCTGTGGTATTGTCCACCGCCCGAAGCAACGGCAACTACCTTAAAACCGGTTTCAAGAAGCTTAATCCCTTTAACCAGCACGCTTGCCCCGTGACCAAACATTCTGGCACGGATGGATTCGTAAGAATCACCTCTCTTTATCGGCAACACTTCACTATATATAATAGGACCACCATCGATTTCAGGCGTTACGAAATGACACGTTGTTCCCACAAGGTCGTCGTGATAAAGCGCCCACTCCACTGCCGAACACCCCCTGTATTGAGGAAGCAGTCCGGGATGAATGTTAAGGGTTCCCATAGCCGGTATCGACAGAATATGCGGTTCAATAATGTCCGCACCACCTAAAATAAGCAGGTCAGGTTTCAAAGTAAATAGTAATGCTTCTGATCGTGCATCATTGTGATGGGCTACGAAATAAAAAGGCAATAAATTGGATCCCGTTACGTCAGTTATACTGGGAATTTTATAATGCCCCGCGGATCTCTCCGAAAATATTAGTTGTTCTTTTTTATAAGTCTCTTGATCGTGTGAACATATGACCGCCATTAATTCCATTTTCTCTGAAAACAAAGAGCGAATCATTTCAAGTCCCCAGGGATTCTCGAATGTTGTTAATATGACAATTTTCATGGCTATAGACTCATTAAAGATGGACAGCATTCAAAATGAAGTCAACGATAAAATGGGCCGCTCGCATTTGCCCGCCTATTTGTGGGCGTGGCCGATCGACGGTGCCCCGGTTCAAAAGGGTGGCAAGAGATGCTTCGCTTTCCAAATGGCTTACCCAACCCAACTTTACCCCGATAAATGATGCACCCTCCGTTCCAGGGGCAATGCAATAAACGGGTAAACCAAGAACAGCCGCCTCCAGGAGGAGCATGGAACTAATTCCCAGGACGAGCTTCGCGCTGAGTATGAGGTCAAACCGATCAATTTCATCCTTGACGGAAATAATATTCAATCCCTTGTATTTTCTCACCACCGTGTCGTATTTCGATTTGTGTTCCCGGGGATGCAGCTTGATGACAAGAGAAATGCGAGCTTCCCCTTCTAATTGCGACAGGGAATGACACAAACCATCAAGGGTGGAAAACTCCGAATAACCCAGGTTCTTGTCGCTATGGTCGTCTTCAACTGGCTCGGACACAAAGAGGATATAATCCTGGAACCCCCGGGGGAGACGCCCCAACACAGCTTCCCGACGTTCTTTTGAGAAACCCTCCGCCGCTTTTCTTGCAACGTCAAAGGCCGGATGACCGGATATGATGATCTGTTGTCCTGGGACACCCATCTCAAGGAGGTCATGACGGGCAATCTCGTCAGGTACAAAGATGACATCAGGTATGGCATTCAGCTGGCCTTCTTCATCTTGAAAACGGATGTTATATTCGCACCAGTGATCCAAAACCGAGAAGACCGGCACATTCTGTTCCCGGGATTTGCTCACAAATGATTTTTCCAGGTTGCCACTGATGCTGGTCCCTGCGAGAACGAAGGCATAAGAACGGAGATCGAGGTTATCATAGGCATCAGCAGACAGATCCTCATTGATTAGTTCCTTCCTGGCATATTCCGGGGGAAGGCTGAATATCGGGTAAGCATTATCTGTTAGAATAAGATCAAAGAATATTTCCGGCTTTTTTTCCATCAATGATTCAATGACAGGTAGCACAACACGAGCCCCGCCCGGGTGGTTGCAGACCACCAGCGCTTTTCCTTCTTTACGCTTGTTTTGCATTTCCGGCCTCTTTTTGGCGGGCATACTGCTCTATCCTGCGGAACATGAGCCCGATCTGATCCATATGCTCTTCCCCGACGTCGTAGGAACATATTTCGAATGTCAGGCAACGCGATTCGTACATTGATTCCGCAACCGGACAGCTCCCCCTTCTATAATTATGGGTATTTTTTTCCGAGAGGGATTGCGTAAAGGGAAACCCCTGCTCTCCGTAAACGATCTTATTCTGGTAGATATCCTGCCAGTAAAGAGGACGATAACTCTCAGTGATAGGCAGGTTTTCCGCCTGCGTCATGCTGAGTATATCTTCTTTTGTCAGACCCATTCTTCCTAAATCCATTTGCATGGGAAAATCGTAATAAGAATGTTTGCAGTCCTTCTCGACAAAAGGCGCTCTGATCCAGTCAAACTGCCCAAGAATATCGGAGAGCCGATTTGCAAGTTTTCTCCTCTTTTCTACAAGCACAGGAAGTTTTTTTGTCTGTTCAAGAGCAATAGCCGCCTGGAGTTCCGTGAGCCGAAAGTTCCATCCAATGGTATTGGATAAATTCCCGCTTGTCCCCTTCACCTCACCATGATTGCGGACCAGCGCCAGTCTCTCTCGCAACTCCGTATCACGCGTGACGGCCACGCCACCCTCGCCGCAATTGGCATGTTTGTGGAAGTTGAAACTAAAAACACTGATATCACCGAATAACCCCGTACAAGATCCATGATATTTAGCGAGAGGACTCTGGGCACAGTCCTCTATAACACAGAGGTTGTGTTCCCGTGCTATGGCCATCAGTTCATCCATGCGGGCCGGGTGGCCATAAAGATGGACAATTATGAGCGCCTTCGTCTTTTCCGATATCCGGGAACGGACGGACTCAGGGTTCAGCCCGTAGGTCCGCTCTTCAACGTCGGCAAAAACGGGAACGGCATTATAAGCCAGCACCGCAGCAGCGCTGGCAGACATTGTTTGCGCTGGGACAATTACCTCATCCCCCAGACCGAGATTCAGAGCACCCACCGCTGCAACAAGCCCTGACGTTGCCGAGTTAAAAGAAACTGCGTAAGGTATACCGAGTAATCCGGCAAAGAAAGATTCGAATTCCCGGACGACCGGCCCTCCGTAAAAGCGGTCATCTCCACAAGCGACAAAACCCGACAGACTCCCTGATTCCATCACACGGAGAGCAGCTTCTTTTTCCTCCCGGCCAATAGAAACGTAGGATCTAAGCGGCTGCGGTTGGACCGGTCTTCCTCCGAACAATGCTAACAATTCCGGCATTCCAGTTCCCTTATTAATTTAAGATAATTAAGAGTCCGGCAGGCATTTTCGGCTGTGCACCGGAAAAGACCGGGACGGTTTTCCAGGATGCCCATGATAATATCATTGATGACTAAAGCCATATTTTCATACTGGTGGCTTGGGATGGCTTCCGGCTCGGAAGAAAGATAGCGATACCCGTCCAGAAATGGATGACTCACGGCCTTTGAAAGCAAGATGCGATTGGTCAGGTCCGTAATAATGATCTTTGCCTTCTCAAGGAACATTGTATATTCAAAAATACTGTAACAGCGTTCCTGCAATCCAAAAAACACAACCTGAAAACCAGGATAGAAGAATACGAAGCTGCATGTGGGATCATCAGGAACCTCGGTAAATTCGGAGAGTTTCAGAATGTCCGTTGGTTCTCCAAACAACTGTATAGTCAGATCAACAATGTGAATGCCATTATGCACCAGCCCTTTGGCATAAACAGCGCTCACGGTCTGAACCGGCCCGAAGGCTCTTTGTTCGAGGTGATCCCGGATTTTCTGAATCCCAGGTTCCCAGCGAAGCACATGATTTATAATGAGCGTTTTTCCAGAGCACCTGTAAAGGTCGGAGACTTCAACCGCCCTTTCCAGGTCTTCAACAAACGGTTTTTCACAGAGCACGTAGGGGATGTCCGTGTCGAGAACACGTAGCAGGTCCTTTTCGTGAAGCGATGTGGGCGTACAGATGGAAAGGATATCCGGGCTGTGGCGGGTCAGAAGATCGCCGCTGTTCTGGAAACATTCAATGCCGGATCCCCATTTTCTGGAGAATTCCTTCAATTTGACCGGATCTTGATCGCAGACTGCAATGAGATCCACATGGGGATTAAGCAGGTATGCTTTCGCATGGGAATAGACATATGGATCTTCGAGACTATTATCGTAACCGCTTCCAATATTTCCGCAACCAATGATAGCAGCTTTCAAGTGTTTCACGGTCTCTTGCTCTTGCGCTTGATTTGTTCGTTGATACCCACGATATCGGGAGATTCGAGGAGATAACGGACAACATCGCGAGCGGAAAAATCCGGGTTCCCCGGATAAAGATTCTCAAAGATATTCCTAATCACCTCATAATCCTCAGGGGTATCGAGAGTCACCTGTAATTCCGGGTGATCAAGGTCCGACGGCGCATTGACATTACAATGCCGGAACCTTTCCGGACGCTCCACGAGATAGGTCGTTACGTGCTCCCGGTCCACCTCGTCGAGGTCCGGCTCGTTGAGGGTGGATACCAACAGATCAAATGACATGACGGCAACATCGAATCCGATTGGGTAGGTCCTGACCAAATCGTTGGCGACATAGTCCCATTTATTCTCGAGGTATTTCTCCACACAAGTATCAATGATCCGATAATCCATCAAGGGACAATCCCCCGTCAATTGCACAAGAATGTCTGCATTGCGGGAACGCACCGTATCGACGACGCGAGAAAGAACATCGTCCTCGCTTCCCTGATAATAGGGTACCCCAATTCTCTTAGCCAACTCGATTATGGGATCATTGGCGGAACCGTCAGGAAGGGCAATAGCCACTTCTTGCAGATATCCGGATCTTTGTACACGCTCAATCATGTGCTGGAGAAGCGGTTTGCCAAGGACGGGGAACAGCACCTTACCTGGAAGCCGACTGCTTGCCATACGTGCCTCAATGGTGGCGATAATTTTCCTGCGGACCATAATCCTCCATATTCAAATCATCTTTTTTGACAATATAATTTTCCATAACAAGGACGTCCAGATTGGTTCCCAGAAAACAACGGACGGCATCTTCTGCAGAGCATACAATTGGCTCACCCTTGATATTAAAGGATGTGTTAAGAATAACCGGAACGGATGTCAATTTGTCGAATTCTTTGATAATCTCATAAAGCATCGGGTTGACATCCCGAAGGACGGTCTGAACACGCCCCGTCTGGTCCTCATGGACAATCGATGGTATCACTTTCTTTTTGTCTGGCTTAACCTTATAGACAAGAAGCATAAAGGGCGATGGATAATCATTCTCGAAATATTCTTTGCAGCGCTCAGCATGCACAGAAGGAGCAAAAGGCCTGAAAGGCTCCCTGAACTTTACCCGGTTATTGACTATGTCCTTCATATCCGGATAACGGGGGTCCGCCAGGATGCTTCTGTTTCCCAATGCTCGTGGTCCGAATTCCATTTTCCCCTGAAAAAGCCCGATGACTTTCTTCTGAGTCAGCAATGAGGCAATATCGGCTGCAGCATTTGCGGATTTCTTTACCGGAAGCTTGTATTTTTCCAATGCGGCAGTGATTTCATCTTCAGAAGCGGCAGGACCGAGATAAGTATCAGAGGCTACATAACGGCGGGGCTTTCCCATTACGACGTTGTAATAATAAAAAGCGCTACCGATTGGAAGGCCGTTATCTCCGCTTGCGGGTTGGATAAAGATGTCTTTAAAATAACCCTGATCGAGAATCATTCCGTTGGTTACGCAATTGAGCGCCACCCCGCCTGCAACACAGATGGCGGTCTGCTTCGTTTTTTTATGAAGGTGTTCCGTAATGTGCAGAATGGTTTCTTCCAGAACGCGCTGGGCGGCTGCCGTCACTGCGCGATGCCGGTCGCTGATTTCCTCTCCAGGCTGGCGCCTGGGGCCGAAGATTCTATAGAATTTATCACTTAGCCAGATATCTCGCTTTAGATGATACATGAAGTAGCTTAGATCAAGCGAATAGGATCCATTGCCATTTAAGTGAACAATTTTTTTAAATTCTTTGTAATATGCATCGGGATCACCGTATGCGGATAATCCCATTGTTTTCCCTTCGTCCATCTCTGGAATGTAACCCAAAAAATGCGTGATGCAGGCATACATAGTACCCAGCGAGTGGGGAAAGTTGACGTGTTGCAGTCTTTTGATCTTATTTCCATATCCGTCAGAGAGACTGCACGATTCATATTCACCGAGGCCGTCCACAGTCAGGATGGCTGCCTGGTCAAAGGGTGAGACGAGATAAGTGCTGCCGATATGGGCATCGTGATGCTTGATGAATATGACAGGTAAATCGCAGTTCAAGGCTTTTTTTATATTGCGTTTCAAGGGAATAAATTTCCTGTATTGCCGTTCGGCATATTTCAGTTCGCCGAGTGCAAAGGGGAAATACCTCAGTTGGTGATAAAGAAAACGATGCGTAAACCAAAGATGCGGCTTATAAGCATAAGTAAGGCAATCGATATCTTTCAAAGAAATGCCACCCTGATCCAGACAAAACTTGATGGACTGGTACGGAAAAACCCGTGTGTGCTTCTCACGGTTGAGCCTCTCTTCTTCGACAGCAGCGACGAGCTGCCCATCAATAAGGAGTGCTGCGGAGGTATCATGTCCAAATGCGTTAATTCCCAATATGTTCATCTTATTCTAAACCCCAGATGGATTATCTATATTGAACTCGGTAATACGAACGATGCCTTTACTAAATCTTCCACAATGTCCTTATCCATGGCCACCACCAAAACCTTTCAGCCCTCGCATATTCATGGCACCATGCCGCTCTTGCCTCTTGGATATCGTGACCTTTCCACCAGTTCTCCATATTGTCCCATATCTGGTTGACCTTCAGAGCTGCAGTTTCTCCATCCGGCAGGATGACACCGGCTTGCTCCAGAGCTTCAAAATAGGGACGTGCACTGTCTGCTATCGCCCAATCATTTTTGTTCCAGTAGCAAATTGTTGGTATGTTGGATGCAAGGCTGATATGGAGCGTAGTCTGAGGGTTGTCCAACACCAACAGCCTGCATTTCATCATCTCAGGATGAGGTGCAAGCATGCCCTCAAGAAATTCCAATGATGGGAAAAAACGTAGTAAATATTCTTTTTCTTCCAGATAAAACGGATAATTAACGGGCATCGTGCGATATAAAGTTTTCGAGTATATGTTGGAAGATAACCCTTGTAAGAATTTTATTTTTTCTCTTCTGTATAGCAGCAATTGTTTCCCAATGGGAAGTGTGTCAAAGCGAAGTTCGAATGGACTTAACAATGTACCTGCAAAGATTAATTTATCTGTTTTCCTGTTCAGACATCTTGTTCTCCTTAATTTTGATAACAATGGCGAGGGAAGAGAGGAAGCTCTGACCTGGAAAGGATCGTGTTTTTGCCAGCCCCAAGAGAAAAAATGTTCGTGCACATATTCTAGGTCAGGAATAATATTTGGAATTCTCACAGTTCCATACACTCCCCCATGCTGGGTGCAAACAATTTTTTCGCCCTGCTCCTTTGCGCCGGCCAGCAGATATTTCGTTTTGTCATCATACCAATGTACCGGTCCGATCAGCCGTAAACGATTTTTCACATATTTATTTTTTTTTATCTCCGAGTAATGCTCATCAAAACCATCCCGGAATATTTTTGGAATAATATTTTCGATTTGATTGTCAATAACTTTGAGATAGGAAGCAGGGAAATGACCAGAATAATTCTTTCCCCCCAACGATATTAATTCCGCCGCTTGGGGTATTTCATTTTTTTCTTTTGAGGGCTTAAGTTCGAGATAAAGAGAAAAAATAAGTTGCTGGACACGGGACATTCCATATACACCCACACATCTTTGTGAATAAGATATTCTGTCATTCAACCATCCGAAAATGCGACTTTTTTTTTTACTTGACGTTATTGTTTTACCGATAGTCTCATGAATATATGTAGGTGTCATTAGCCATCCTTTGGGATTTATCTGCTGAAGAAAGAGAGATAAAAGCCAATGATGAAAACTGATGTCACGATAACCACGGTTAATAAAATCCATAGTGTCTACAAAATTCCAAGGATGTTTATTAATAAGGATTTCCACTTCAAATGCTTCCGATTCATGCTGTTCAATAAACTTGGTCAGTTGAAGATATAGAAACCAGGACATATTGATGAACAGGAGCATCCATGGTTTTATCAAAACTCCCCAGAATTCGGTACTGAGGTTTATGGCATGGTATTTGTTGAGTCTCCCGGTTAACTGGGTGAGATAGTGATCACAAGCGAGTCTTCTGATCATATTATAATCATTTATCTTCTCATCGATATTCTCAAATATTTCAACGTAATCCAGATCTTCCCAGCCAGGATAAATGGATTCACGACCTAAGAAGGAACCGATGGAGAGGACCGCATCCCGGTCCGGGGAGAAATCAGGGGGTACCTGATTGAAGATCAGTCTTTTCATTGACTTTTAAGACGACTCGAGCAAGGCTCTTTTTTTGTAATGAGCATCCCGTCAAGAAGCAAAGCATCAATATCGGTAATAGTGAAAACACGGTAGGCATCAGCCGCGGTATTAACGATCGGTTCACCATGAAGATTAAATGATGTGTTAAGCACACCTCCAACACCTGTTTTCCGGTGAAATGCCTCGATGAGGCTGTGATATGAGGGATTTGCATCCTTAGAAAGGATTTGTGGTCTTAGAGTTTTGTCCGCAGGATGAAGTGCGGCAGCCAGCATTTCCTTTCCAGCTTCAGTCGATTCGAAACCGACTGTCATGAAAGGCGAATGAATATTCTTCGGATTGATCAGATATTTTGAGGCATGTTCGTTCATGATCGTCGGTGCAAATGGCATCCAAAAATCACGTTTTTTAATTTTATGATTAATGATCTCAACGATAGAACGATTTCGTGGATCGGCAATAATGGAACGATTACCAAGAGACCTGGCTCCGAATTCCATGCGACCGCAACAGCGGCCGATTACCCAACCATCTAAAAGAAGGTCCGCTAAAAAATCGTCATGTGCTTCATAAATGAAGTGACCATTGCTGCGCGCCGCCAGCAATGAACCATCGACATCTGACTGTCTTAAGGCTGGCCCCAGATAAGCGTGGCCCAAAGGTTTCATGTCCCGCCTGCCAAGAATTACATCCATATAGGCGTAACACGCACCCATAGCCAGCGACTCATCACTACCGGAAGGGGGCACGAAAATGTAATCCATATCGTCAAGATCCTTGAGGATCATATTGACCTTGATATTCATGGCAATACCACCGGAAAGGGCAAGTCTGCGGGTACCAAACCTCTTCATTGCATTAAACGTATACTCGGTCATAATATCTTCGGTATATTTCTGCAGCCCTCCGGCAATTCCATCAAAACGAAACCCTTCCAATCGATCCTTGAACCAGAAATAATGGTCTTTCGGCCTCTCATGAAATTTAAAATCAATCCCATCTACATACATGTGCCGCTTGAAAATATTTAATGGGCCTGAATAAATCGGTTCCTTTGCATATGGAGCAAGACCCATGACCTTATATTCGTGCGCATTGGGCTCCATGCCAAGTAGCAAAGTCATATAACGATATAATCTTCCCAAGGTGAAATCATTTGCAGAAACAGCATGTACACGTTTTAATCCACCCTGATGCACAGGCATGGATAGAGTGCCGCTCAAATCGTCGCCAAAGGCATCGACGGACATGACAAGCACATCCTCGCCCCTAAGCGGGCTTGCCCAATATGCGTAAGCGGCATGGCAGGCATGGTGGTCCAGATGTCGAATTCGTTCCTCAGGAACACCTATATGATCACAAATGATCTTGTGTAGGAACATAATATATTCATCCTGGCTTTCAGCGCTGTAATAATCATGGCTTGATGCTGTCAGAAAGGCTCCCCAGGCATCTGCACCCGGATATTGTGAAATATCGACTTTTTCCTTAAATAATTCATGTAAGTTGCAATCTCTATTTTCGTATAACTTAGGATACCAGAATTCTTTCATCACACGGACATGATCAGGGATACGCCAATGGCTATAGGTTCTAAGCAGGTGCGTGGACATATTTAATTTGCTTCCAGCAATCAGAATTGCATCCAGATCCTGCCCATCTACCTGCCCTTCCTTCAGCACATATTCAATTGCTTGAAGAGGATAGGCTTCATCATTCTTCGTTCTGCTGAATCGCTCTTCACTGACACAGGCCACTATCCGGTCATCAATAAATAACGCTGCCGTTGCCAATTGGCCCAATGATAATCCCAAGAGTTTCATTAGTATCCTTAAATATTAATTCGTTGTATGTTCTTTAACCGAGAGACACAGCTTTGATCTAATCATCAGAACTCTCACTGTACAGAAAACTCCATTCCATAACGGCATCCTTGTCTATTGCGGTCAAAGTCTTCCGTCCAATCACTTGTTCCATAAACACTGGACTGATACCGGTTCCCGGTCTCTTCCAGGTGAGATCGTCTGGTTCAATGATCTTGTTTTGTGGGATCAATCTTTTAGCGACCAGGCTGCGCCGTGCATTTCTTCTGGCCGGCTCTTCGCTTTCAAGGGAAGAAACGGCAAATGATCCTAGCACATTAAATATTTCATCAATGCTGGTTCTGAATTTCTGGAGGTCATCTTTATCCATGGAATGATAATGATCATTGCCTGGCAGTTTTTTATCCAGAGTGAAATGTTTTTCTATTATAATGGCACCAAGAAGAACTGCTATTTCTAATATTTTCATATTACCAGGAACGGTATGATCTGAGTAACCGATGATCTTATCGGGAAATTTGTCCCTCAACCCAAGGATCATGCCGAGATTTGCATCTTTGTATGCCGTCGGATAGTTAAGAACGCAATGAAAGAGCGCCAGATGGATTCCTGACTGTTCGATCCAGCCCACAGCATCCTGAATTTCAGTCAAATGGGATGCGCCCGTTGACAGGATAATGGGCTTGCCGAACCCGCAGATATATTCGACGAAGGGCTTGTTGGTGATATCTGATGAAGAGATTTTGAATACATCCACGAGATCATTCAAAAAATCAGCTGATTCCAGATCAAAGGGTGTACACATGAATTCAATATTGATGGCATCGCAGTGGCACTTCAGTTCCTCAAATTCCTTTTTCCAAAAATTCTCGTGCCTTTTGAACAGTTCGTACTGGCTCTTTGTCTTCTCTTTAGTGAGATCCCAGTACGCAGGAGAATTAATCGAGGCCAGAGTATCAGCCTTGTATGCCTGAAATTTGACAGCATTAGCGCCGCCTGCTTGAGCCTCGTCAATCATGCGTTTAGCCGTGTCCATGCTTCCTTCATGATTCACGCCAACTTCCGCTATTATGTAGGGCTTCGTCAGACTATAGTGCAGAGGATCGAAAAAATTGAACAGGTCAAGGATCTTCATGGCATTTTCCTGAAAAGTTTGACAATTTCTTGCGTGGTCGTTTCAATGGTGAAATCCATAGATGAGAGGCGGCAGTAATCATCAAAAGTATCAATATCAAAGCGCAAATCAGGTCCAGAAATGTCCTCCGGCGGGTTGAAGGTTCTTATATCAAACTGCCCGGGGTTATCCGCAATAAACGAAAGGCAATGCTCCCTATGGCATTTTTCAATGGCAGCTCGATAAATATGACCAAGTAATTCATATGATACGATTTCGGCACCAAAACCGTCAGGATAGGTATTTCCTTTTGGTATATGGTTGTAAGCGTAATCGCACGGATGATTCATATAAAACTCGATCAGGCGATCTATCTCTTCTCCAGAAATCAGAGGGTTGTCCGCACAAATCCTCACTACATGCGTCGCTTCCTGGTAAGTGGCTGCCTTGTATATGCGACCCAGGACATCATTCTCACTTCCCCGATGAACGGCAGTTCCTAAGGAAAGTATATATTTTGCCAGATAATCATTATCTTTTGATTCTGGGATAGCTGCAACCACGGAATCTAATTTTCGTGATGATCCGACCCTCCTCACAACCCACTCGATTATCGGGTGGCCGTGGAGACAGAGCATCATTTTAGCTGGTAGCCTCGAAGATTCGAGACGGGCTTGAATAATACCAACTATTTTCAATTCATTTCCTTTCGGTTGAGATCCATAGATGTATTTGCTTGGTAAAGCGAACGCTACAAAGGGAACAATCCCATACAAATTTTCGATGATGATGAACAGCACTTTATAGAAAAAACTCTGAACTTGGGTTAGGGCTCTTGATGCTCATCAGTTTGAATAAACAAACCGGTCTTGAATCAGAAATGCGGATATATGGAAGAAGGGTCAGACTTAGATATAGGAATTCTATCCTGCTTCAGCTTTGTAAGAAATATAATCAGGACGTTGATAATAGCAAAACCTCTGAGGTATTTGAAAACAAGACTTTTTAGTGTAACATTCGGGACAAAAAGCATAAAAGCCGATTTATCGGTACCTGATACATCCTGATCCACTTCATTCCGACCATCGAAGACAAGTACATGATCAAGTGGCCCCTGATACATCATCAAGGTCAACGCTTCCTGAAGGGCAGTGTATCCAAGCATTCCGGCATTAACGACCCGATATTTCTTCCCTTGCGAATTATCGTGGTTAAGGTGGTAGGATATTCGCGAGGGAAGGGTCATTTCGTCATCCGTCGCTCCTACTCCCAATACGCAAGACCCACCCAGAATTAAAACGGTTTCCACTTTTTCTTCTTCGTAAACATCAGGGGGTGGATTGTAGGTACAGCGATAACCATCCGAAGCAGTATGGAATGCGGCTAATTTCATGTTTTTGACAGGAACGAGCCCCATAGGTAAGGAAATCTCCTGTTCAAACAGTCCATGGGCGCCTGAAAAGTATTTTTTACCAATACGCCTTTCCCAAGGCATGCCTCCTCGAAACCTTGCCTTGACTTCATCTACAGGCATGCCGGAGATTTCGCTATAATGCCTGGCGAGCTGGTTGTAAGAAGCAAAACCTCCGCGATGAATCCTGCTGCCTATGAGCCTCCATTCCTCATAAAAAGCAGTGCCTAAAAGGCCAAATGCATGGAACAATCTGATGTAAAAGGGACAGTATTTTAAATAAGCAAACCTCAAAACCATTTCACTAATTACAATTACTATAATAAAACCAAACAGAAACTTCATACATATACCTTTTCCTAATCCGCAAAATGACTCTGAATCATTTTTTTTGCGATGGTTTCCGTGCCGATATCTGAGAAGTGGCATTGGTCAAACCATATTTCACCTGTATGCTGATCGAAAATATCTGTAAGGTCAAAATAATTTTTATTATCCCGAGTTAGGTATTTAATTCTTTTATAAAACGCATCATTTATGTCCGTTTGTCTTTCCCCATTCTGATATGTCCTCCGATATATGTGCGCATTCGAGGCGGTTTCAAATTTACTGAAAGGCCTTTTTCCCGATCCAACATAGGGTTGAATAAAAAAACTGATTTTTGCACCCTTGCGCTCAGCTAATTCCTGCATCATCTTATGATATTTTAAATACCTTTCTGCCAGATCACGAATGTTGGCACTCTTTTTATCTTCACTCTGATATAATTCGTGGAACACATATTCTACCGAAAAAATATTGAATAATTTTATTAATTTTTTTATAGACATAGACTTCTCTCTAAGGAGCTGCCAGGAAATAACTTGTACATTCAAGAGATTTTCATTAATCGTTTTAACAGCATTACAAAATTAAAAAACGTAATCAATCCATCTCGTAATTTATCAAATAAGATTCCTTTTTTGCCGTTTGCTGTTTTTTCTCCAACAAAGCCTTACCGACAACCAACAAATCCAAGTCCGTTGCCATAAAGCATCGAAATGCATCTTCGGGAGTACATACAATTGGCTCTCCCCTCACATTAAAAGACGTATTGACTAAAACGGGGCAACCCGTAAAATCTTTGAACCGCTTAATCAGTTTGTAAAATGCAGGATTGGTCTTCACATGTACTGTTTGAATTCTTGCCGAGTAATCCACATGCGTGACGGCCGGTATTTCAGATCTGATCACATTAAGTTTTTCTATTCCAAACAAAGCTTGTTCTTCTAATGGCATCTGACGGCGCTTATCCTGTACCACGTCAGCAACCAACAACATATAGGGGCTGTCAGTATCCATCTCAAACCATTTATTAACGTCTTCACAAAGAACACTTGGCGCAAATGGTCTGAACGATTCTCTGTACTTGACTTTTAGGTTGAGCATTTTCTGCATCTTTGGAGAACGCGGATCGGCGAGAATGCTTCTCCCACCCAAAGCGCGAGGCCCAAACTCCATTCGTCCATTCACCCAGCCGACGGCTTTGCCATCTGCCAATGCTTGAGCAGTTTGCTCAATGACATCTTCATCGTTGTTCACAGTAAATACAGCCCCGCATAATGAGAGTCGTTGCTCAATCTCGTTCTGCTCAAAAACCGGCCCCAAATAAGAGCCTTTCATACCATCCATTCCATTCTCGGATAATACCCTGGGGTGCTTCTGTATAAGATGGTAGACGGCAAGAGCCGCCCCTAATGCACCACCAGCATCCCCAGCGGCTGGCTGGATCCAGATGCGATCATATACCCTTTCGTGGAGCAGCTTTCCATTGGCGACACAATTGAGTGCAACTCCACCTGCTAGACAAAGATTCCTCTGGCCGGTCATTTTCGCCGCGCCTTTGGCAAGTTTGATTACCACTTCCTCTGTCACGGCTTGGATGGACGCTGCTAAATCCATCTCTCGCTGTGTAATTAAAGACTCCGGCTTACGCGCCTCCCCCCCGAATAAAGAATTGAATTTTTCATTCGTCATTGTTAAGCCGGTACAGTAATCGAAATAACTCATATCCAAAGAAAATGTTCCATCCTCTTTAATGTCTATTAGGTGTTCTTTTATGAGCTTAACATATTTTGGCGTTCCATACGGTGCAAGCCCCATTACCTTGTATTCACCACTATTAACTTTGAATCCGGTATAATAAGTAATAGCAGCATAAAGGAGCCCCAACGAGTGAGGGAAATGAATCTCCTTATAAACGGAGAGTTCTGAACCCGACCCTACTGCCAAAGATGTTGTTGTCCACTCCCCAACACCATCCATGGTTAATACTGCTGCATTATCAAACGGACTGGGATAAAAAGCGCTTGCCGCGTGACTCAGGTGATGTTCTGAAAATAATAAACGGTTTTCCCAATCAATTTCTTTTCCGAAACCATCAGATAACGCGCTTATTATTTGTTTTTTTTGAAATATCTTTCCGCTTAACCAAATACGCATTGAAGTGGCAAAACTACTGAAGCCCCTTGGCGCAAAAGCGAGATAGGTTTCATACAATCGCTTAAATTTGAGAAATGGTTTTTCGTAAAATACGATATGGTCAATATCAGTCGGAAGGAGCTTCATTGAAGACAGGCAGTACCGAATTGAATTAATGGGAAAGTTCGGGTCATGCTTTTTTCTGGTGAAACGCTCTTCCTGAGCGGCAGAAACAATCTTGCCGTCAACGACAAGACAGGCAGCGGCGTCATGATAGAAAGATGATATTCCTATTATCTTCATAGGATTAATACGATGTTTTGAATGATTCTAAGGTTTGTCTTACAGCTTTTTTGTCTATCCAATAGCTTCTCTTTTTGCTTTTTTTTAGCAGAAGTTTGTCTCGACCAAACGCACGCAGAATAAATGCTAATGGCGTTAAGATAAGATAAAAAACGATAAAAGCCAGAAATATGCTTAATTTTTCAGATGTTCTTGTTTCTGTCTGCATTATTTAAATTAAACTAATCTCTCACGATCAATTTTATCACCCCAGTGAATGAAAATGGAGTTCGTGCTACAAGTGAACTAGGGGTAAGATCAAATTGGCCGTTTTACTTTATAGTGAATGATTGATCCTGACATTTAAACTGGATCGAACCTTTATTTGAGCCCCGCGACTATCGCGTTAGGCGAGAGATGGTACAATAAATTCAGACAGTGACATAAGTGGTTTTGCTGCTCTATACTACAAAAAATTGTACCATCTCTCGCCTTTTAAGCACCACAAAAGTTGCGCATATTTTAAATAATCATCAATAAAATGTTATTAAGATCATAATATCATTAGCACATGTTATCTGTCTCAATTATGGTAAGCCACAACCTCTCTCAACAGTGGCATATTGTTTTTCCAATGAGAGGTCCTAAACTCACTTTAACCCTTTGGAGGATAAAGGATTGGGCAGTTCCGACACAAAGCGTTGCTAACATTGTTGGTTATAAACTCACGTCGCAACGCTCGCATTCTCTCGCCATTCCAAATCTCAGCCAAAGTCTTTTCCTTGATATTGCCCAATGAGTACTTTTTGTCATAATCAAAACAACAGGGGACAATATCTCCTTCCCATGTCATACACATTGACTCCCAAGGCACGTTGCATGCTGGGGTAGAATACCTCAATCGAAGAGCCTGATTGTCAACGCGCTCATCTAAGAGTTCATTGACGTCTGCGGCATCACCACTCCATAGGCTGATAGGTTTAGCCATGAATTCGTCGATGCCGGGCAAGGACTCCCAGTAAGCACGTTGCTGTTCAATACTGTTGGTATTTAATCCAAAGTTAATCATTGAAAGTACAATATGTGTCTGAACCCCGAGCTCTACTTTTTTTCTTAGAAATTCCAAAAGATTTGCTTTCGACTTTTCATACAAATTTTTCACGCCTCTGATCTTCTGGAAAGAATCATTGTCATGCCCATCCAAGGAAATGATTAGTTTGCTAATGCCCGAACCAAGTAAGTCATCTGCAATTGATGGTGTCAACATGATAGGATTTATGGACATACATGCACGGACGCCCTTAGCAACTGCATAACTTATAAGTTGACCAAACTCCGGGTGCATTAAGCTTTCACCGAAGTGATGCAACCAAGTGTCTTGTGAACGTGCATCTTCAGGGCTTAAGGATACGTATTGATCGATAAGTGACTTAAAGGTTATGAAGTCAACGAAGCCCAATTCTCTAGTCATGTTATTAGTGCGAACGCACATGACGCATTTCATCGGGCAATTGTTTGTTAATTCGATATTCACTAATACAGGAGACCTGTTTGAAGACTCTCTTCGACTTCCCAGACGCCGAGCCAGTTTTGTGGCGCGGCAATGAACAAGAACTTTTCTTGCTAGTGAATTATGATCCGCAAAATCATAGATAAACTGCTTTAGCGCAATAAAATCCATATTTTTAACCATAAATAAATTGCTTCTAAAAGGGATCTCATCTAAGCGGCTTTTGTACCGACCTAATTGGCATGAGTTTTTTTGCCAATACAATAAATGTATCGCGTCGCCTACTTCAAGGATGCATCTGATTTAAACATAAAAAAACCGAACAATGATCATAAAATACCATTACGAACCAAATTGTTCCTTTTTCAAGGTTCTTAAAAATATTTATGTATATTGGCAGCTAAGATTGCTATAAAAACGTTTTTGCAAATTACGGTTCCTTCTCAATCCATTTCTCTTTTGTGTCATTCATTGCCAGAATATCCAATATTTTTCCAACAACTTCTTTTTTGCCCTGGGTTAGATCATACTTATTTAATGAATCTTTAATTCTAATCCTTTTCAAATAATCTGTGATTAAAGATAAAATCTCATTTTTAATTGATACATCTGAAATATCGTCTTGCATACCAAGAAAACACATGCCTGCTTTTGTGGCAAAGGAATGCAGCCTTTCCCGATCGTTTGCGGCAATCACAATAGCGGGCACTTTAAGTGCCGCCAATTCGTGAACAGTTCTCCCAGCGGAGGTAATGGCAAAATCTGATTCAATCATAAACTCAGATATTTGCCTGGTTCCACCTTCGGACCAGAAGACTCTCTCTCTATAGCTTTCACTTAATTCGGAGAGAAAAATTTTCAGTGAGTCTTTATGAGCAAAACCTGGTCCATTAATAACATTAATAATGAAGTTGTACTCACAAGACAAAGGGATGAGAATCTTAAGAATCCTCATTGTGAGATTTGTATTGTCCGTTCCCCCAAATGTCACGAGGATATTATCCACTTTTTTCTTTGCTTGTCTTGCCGACGCCGTTAAGAATTCCGATCGTAAACAGAAAAATTTATATCCGGACAACATATTTGGAGAAAGTGCATCTTCATAAAGGGCATTGATCACCAAGTCGGCATATACCAAGCCTTCCCCTTGGTCTTCGAAATTGATGGTCCTAATACCTTTTTGTTTTAGAGAGTACGTGTAATCTATTGATGTATCCAGAATATCATTAATAACAATATCCGGTGATAAACGGGAAACAACTTCTTCGAGGCTTTCTTCCTGCTTTTGCATAACTACGGGGTACAAATGATCCAAAATATAATCATAAGCCAACTCACTCTGATGAGTGCAGAGAAACTGTATTGCATGGTCATGAAATTCCTGTGCAAGCATAAGTGCCCTGTATACATGGCCCATTCCAATTTCCGAATAGCCAGCAACCACAAAAAGGATTGAGCGGCGTTTAAGAAGTTTTTCAGCAACCCAGAAATCATGGAATGAATGTATTTCTACTGCGCGCATTTCATGCAAGAAAAATGGGGCCGATTTTTGGCCTATATATCCACTCTCGTCAATCGCTGAACGTTTCATGATAAAAAAGGCACCTGTTTCCCTGTGCATTAAACCCGTCTTCATTGTATTTGAAATTTCGACGAAGCCAGGTTGGTATGTTTTATCATATATCCATCCCCTTTGAGTTTCTTCTGATGCACTAAATACAGAATCTTTTTGGCTATATTGGAGCAATTGAGTTGCCTCAATCACGTCTCTGGTTTTGATCATTGGCGATGATGCCCCCATCCAAATAACATAATCAAATCTGTTGCATATAATGGTTTCAGTCTTCAATAAGGTCTCTATTAAGTATTTTCCATTAAATAAATTTGGAAACCGTTTAGCGTCCTTAATCATAACCGTTTTTAATGAAGCCCTCTTTGCAATAAGATCAATCTCCTCATCATCAGTAATGATAACTATCGACTCATTACCTGTTAACTTCTTAGCCAATTCTATAGGGTAAAGAATAAGAGGCTTTCCATTAATATATCTTAAAAATTTTCTCTGAATGTTATGACAATTCCCTTTAGCGGGGATGACAATATAATAATTGTATTTCATTATTATAGAAATTATAATTTCTGTCTATATAGTTCTGAAAAACAAACTAGTGGAGGGATCTATTTATGAGATGATTCTATCTTTTGCTTTATGAAAGTTCCTCAAGTATTTCTCGCAGAGAATGCAGCATGTATTCAAAATCCTGGTCGCTCATCCAGTGATGAAATGGAAATGAAATCATATTATCAAAAAAAATGTCTGTATTGGGGCAATCCGCCTCTCCAAGACCCAATTTCTGATAAAACGGATATCGGTTCAACGGATAGTACTGGACTACGCATTGTATCTTCTTAACATAAGCCATATACTTCATGATCTCTTCCCTTCTGCCATTTGTCACACGGGCAACCAAAAGATGGTAGTTGTGGCGATCAGAATCAACACGGTGAAATTCCAGAACAGTATATTTGCGCAATGCATCCATGAAATACAATGCTCTGGTGCGTTTTTCCAGATTTATCTGATCAACACGCTCCAAAAGTTTTATTCCCAGAGCACATTCTACTTCACCTAAACAATAATTGTTGGGCCACAATATCTGACCATTCAGATCGGGAAAATCTACATTGCCCATGGCCGGAACCCAGTAGTATTCACGCTCAGAGGAAAAGGGACAGTGGCCATTGTGCCTTAGCATTGGGATAATTGCCGCCATCTCAGGACTTTTCACCACTATGATGCCACCTTCTCCGAGCGTGGTGATGTTTTTATGCGAATGCAATGAGAATATACCGATATCCCCAAAAGTACCGGATTTTTTACCACCTACCGATGTTCCCATAGATTGGGCAGCATCTTCTATAAGAAGGATATTGTACTGTTTCGTGAGGCTGACAATGTCCGGCATATCCGCAACATAGCCATAAAGATGAACAACTACAACGGCCCTTGTTTTCGGAGTGATCTTTTTGGCCAAAGTATCAGCCGTTACTACGCGGGTTTGAAGGTCAATATCTGCCCACACAATTTTTGCTCCTTTCTTCGCAAAAGGATACGCGCTGGAAGTAAAAGTATGGGAAGGGATGATGACCTCGTCTCCGGGCTCAAATTGGCAGAGCTGAGCAGAAAGCTCTAAAGCAGCCGTAGCATTATTAACAGCAAAGGCATGATTGGCCCCAATATAGTCACAAAACTTCTGTTCAAAATCCTTTTGATAGCCCCCCTGAGTATAGGGCTCAGCCGTTTTCATGGCATGTATGACGGCTTCGATCTCTTCCTGCGTGTAGTCGTGACCCTTACCGCTAAATTTGATCTTAAAATCCATTTTTTAGAAACCCTTCAGCACAATGACGTGACACTAAATCCTCTTGAAGATTTCTGTTGCTTTAGTTTTGGTCAAGATCGACATAAAGTTTTCTCCGAGCGCATTAATGAGAGGTTTTTGGTGAATGATAGTAGATTCATATAAATGAGCAAAACCCTCTTCGTCTAATTCTGCCGTAATGTTCACCGGAAGGTCAACGCCTTGTTTCCTCATGAAATAGTGGAACTCTTTCGTCTCTTCAGGATAGAACTCTTCCATTACATTCATAACGAGACAATTGGCAATGCCATGATGTATATTCAATACCGTACTCAAACCAGCAGATAGCGGGTGCACAAGACCGACGTAGCTGTTTGCAATCGCGCACCCGCCAAGATAAGATGCTACCATCAGTTTTTCCCTGTTATCGCTGCTTTGCATATCATTTGAACCGAATACTGCTTTGCTGAGGATAAGTGCTTGTTCTGAGAAAGAGTCTCCAACTGCATGCCTGTAACTGCCACGCAGTGATTCCACGCAGTGTATGTATGTATCTATACCGGTATAAAAATATTGGTCACGTGGAACGGTAGTCGGTAAGTCAGAATCGAGTATTAATTGATCATAAATAGTATGTTCGCTGTTCATACCAAGCTTCAAGTTTTTTGTTTTATTGGTCAAAACACATGTTCGGGACGATTCCGCTCCTGTACCCGAGATTGTAGGAATCCCTATTTTGTATATTCCGGGCACCTTTACGAGATCCCACCCCTGATAGTCCTCAGCCCTTCCATTGTTTGTTAAGAGATTAGAAATTGCTTTTGCAGTATCAAGCGTGCACCCGCCACCTATACCGATTATACAAAACGGTAAAGTACTCTTTTTTATTTGTATCTCGACAAATATTGAATTTATATTGTCTGTTGTCGGTTCATTCTCTGTGGAAACAACATAAAACAAATCCTGCGTTTTTTTCGGCAAGTCCTTGACTAATTGAGAATCAACAAAGAAATGGTCAACAAAAAAGATGAAATAGTCGGTGGGATTTTTTCTGTTTGCATTCAGCAACAACTCAAGGTCTTTTATGGAACCTTTTCCAAAGAGATAGTGTGGAACATTTTTAGTGTTAGTCATTGTTTATATGAAGGAGTTGGTTAGAGTCCACCGGATTCAAAAAGGTCTTAAAAATAAGACCTTAAAAAAATATTGTGAAAATAACGTCCTAAAAAACTCATTGTGTTAAAATATTATAGAATTGAATGCCTTTTTTATAGCAATTTTGCGATATACCATTCAGCAGCTTTGCCGACTCCATCTCTAAGTGAATACTTCGGATGATAGCCTATCAATTCCTTTGCCTTGCTGATGTCCGCAAGTGAATAGCGTATATCCCCTGCTCTGAATTCACGATAAACAGGTTCTGCGCCGGCGGCAACTCCATTGTTTTGTTTCGAGGTCTCATCACGAATCAGATAAAACAATTGCTTTAATGTATTTTGCTCTGAAAATGCTATGTTGTAGACCTGTCCAAGCGCATTCTCGTTTCTGACACAAGCCGATAATATATTGGCTTGAACTACATTATCAACAAAGCAAAAATCCCGGGTTGTTTCTCCATCTCCGTTAATATATACAGGTTCTCCGTGTAATAAAGCACTGAACCATTTTGGAATGACGGCTGCATAAGTGCTGTTTGGATCCTGTCTTGGCCCGAAAACGTTAAAATATCGCAAACCAATTACTTGTAGACCGTAAATACGCATGAATACATCAGCGTATAATTCATTCACATATTTTGTTATCGCATAAGGCGAAAGAGGTTTTCCTGTGTTTTCCTCTATTTTTGGCAGGACAGGATGATCGCCATAAACAGAACTTGAAGACGCATACACAAATCGCTTAACTTTTGCATCCCGTGCTGCCAATACTATATTCAGAAAACCTGCTATATTATTCTCATTTGTATAAATTGGATCCTCAATAGAGCGTGTCACAGAACCAATTGCTGCCTGATGCAATATATAATCAACTCCGTCGCAAGAGTTGCGACAATCTTTTACATTGCGAATATCGCCTTCTATAAACTTAAAATTTTGCCATTTATCTCCGTGTAAGGAATTTCTCACATCATCAAGATTTTTAATAGTTCCTGTGGAAAAATTATCAAGACCAACAACATGCTGATTTAGATTTAATAGAGCCTCCAATAAATTTGATCCGATAAAACCTGCAACACCGGTAATCAACCAGGTATTCGGCTTTGCCAAAAGGGCTTCTTTTATTTTTTCATAGGAATCAATCATTACAATTTCACCTTAAGAGGCATTACAATTGCCATAAACGTATTCCGGCGGTTTTACAACTCTCCAAATCGCAAATCCCCTTCACATCCACTAACACCGGGGCACTATCCATTAGCTTAATTATATCTGCTATTGTTAATTTTCGATATGCATCATGAGCCACTGCCATAACCACAGCCGAAGATGGTTTTAACATATCCATGGGCGTTAAAGATATTCCATATTCACTTTTAACAACATCAAAATCAGCTAAAGGATCGCTGACCTGGACATGTATTCCATATTCTTCGAGTTCAGCGATAATGTCAACAACTTTTGAATTACGGATATCAGGGCAATTTTCTTTGAAAGTCAACCCCAAAACCGTCACAACACTGTTAAGGATGTGATGACCGGCATGTATCATTTCCTTAATGGTTTGTTGCGCAATGAATTTACCCATGCTGTCATTTATGCCTCTTCCAGCTAAAATAACCTGAGGCATATAACCAATTTTTTGCGCCTTAAAGGTCAGGTAGTAAGGATCTACGCCTATACAGTGTCCGCCTACAAGCCCCGGCTTAAACTGAAGAAAGTTCCATTTTGTTCCGGCTGCATCCAAGACTTTCTGTGTATTGATTCCAAGTTTATCAAAAATTATTGCCAGCTCATTCATTAGCGCAATATTTAAATCTCTTTGCGTGTTCTCAATTATTTTTGCCGCCTCTGCCACTTTAATGGATTCTGCTTTGTATATTCCCGCCGTCACTACCAGGCCATACACTTGTGCCACAATTTCCAATGTTTCATTGTCCTGGCCTGAAACAATCTTTTTTATTTTTGTAAAGGTATGTTCCTTATCCCCCGGATTAATACGCTCCGGACTATAACCTACTTTAAAATCGGTTCCACATTTAAGTCCTGACGCCTCCTCCAGCACGGGGATGCACTCATCTTCTGTAGCGCCCGGATATACCGTAGATTCATATACTACAATATCGCCTTTTTTCAGGATACTGCCTACTATTCGCGAAGCTTTTAATAAAAGCGTTAAATCGGGCTGATGTACATCATCTACTGGTGTTGGAACCGCAATTATATGAAAATCAGCAGATTTTAAATCCTCGACATTATTGGTAAATAATATATTCGCAAACTTTAGCTCATTTTCTTCGACTTCACATGTTGAATCAATCCCTTCCTTTAATTCATAAATACGTTTTTGATTAATATCAAATCCAATTGTTTTTACTTTTTTCCCAAAAGCAACTGCTACAGGCAAACCTACATATCCCAATCCTGTTACAGAAACAATTCGATCTTCTTGAGGCATTATGTATCTCCCTATTTTTTAATTTTTAATCCAGGTTTGAACATCCCACAGATGATATTGCCATTTATTCCATTTCTAAATCAAGGCGCTATCATCGTTGGCTTCGTCATCAGCTCCTCCGACGTACTATTATAGTACGCCTACGTCGCCTCTTCCTTGCCGCCTTGATTTCATCCTTGATTTAGAAATGGATTTACACTGCCCGGAAGACACTCGACCCACTTTTGCAAATTCTATATTTTTCGATCTTTTAAGAAAAAACGAAATCTCGACAGAGGATCTTGTATGGCGGATCGATGATTCTGATACAATTTATTGTAATTAATTATATTTAGTTTTTGAAAATAGCTTTTATAATGAACGCTTACATTGTTCAGTGTGGAATTGCCCATATATTTGACTTTCCAGTCTGAAGCAGCAAGTTCTGATGTTGATGCCCATTTATTCTGATCATTGAGGAATATTTTTTGGTTATAGAGGTCACAAAGATGCCATGTCCCGTCAAAAAAAACGGCACCAAGAGTGATGCAGCCAGGATTAGAGTCGTCGACACTTTCACATTTCAAAATAAAGCTTTTTAATCCTGCATAATTTGAAAGAACGGCAAAAACATCCGTCATCTGATCAACCTGACCGTAACCACGAACGATGATATGCCATGGATGATCGTCAATAACAGGTAATTGTGGCGGTTGCTGCATGACATGCTGGACCGTCCATACGAATATTGCTTCAGCTTTCTGTTGATCTGTCATCTTGCCGTTAATGATTTGATTAACAGTCCAATGATAATTCATATGGCGATTGAAAAAATTATGTACTTTTAGATAAAGCGGTATCTTGATCGCGGTAACTTTATCATTAATCCCCTGCCGAGTAATCGTATCAGTGTTGAAAAACAGAATAGTACCAAAAAATAAGGTGATACAAACAATAATAATGAAATATTTTTTTCTCAATGACCAGGCGTCACTATTTGGCCGCTAAACTGTTTGGTTGATTGACGTTTACGAATAGACAAACGTTCAGGCTTCACAAGATAACGGCTCGCAAGCCCTACAATCAGCAATAAACCAACTGCCGGCACATGATGCCGGGAAGCAGTGCCCCAATTAGACGTCCCGGCCGACCAGATAAGTTCCATAAGAAACCACATCAAAACGAGAGCATCCATGTTATCTTTATGAAATTGCGTCAGTTTTTTTCGATAGCATAAATAGTACAGAAGCAATAACACCCGGAACATATTTTCCGCAAACAGAATCAGATCAGCAACACTACCAAACCGCCATGGCAATGGCATAGTCTGATAGGCAGCAAATGCGTACAGAAGCGTCCATGGCCTCCCCGAATCAAATAGCTTTCCGTAATCAGCCCGTGCATCCGTGACGGTTACTTCAGAAAATGAGTCCATGTTCTGTAAAAAATGGCCCTCGATGATAGACTGAAAATACCCTGATTCAATAATGAGCACTACTATAATAAGAAGGAATAAAACCAAGATAAAGCCAAATTTGAACAAGCGGGCCGGCCTCATCATATACCACCGAGTAAGGCTGATTTTATTCTGGAGCAATAATCCCACCAGAAATATCAAATTAATCATGATTGCCATAGCCACATGCAAAAAACATCCAGCTACGGTAAATATTAATACACCAAAAATTCTGGTTATATTATAGCCATATTGTTGTATGTACAGGCTCAGCCAGACAACACCAAATACACAGAGCGATTGCCATACTTCGCGTAAAATGTAGCTCTGATTAGTAAGAACACTTGGCAAGATAGAGTAGATGAGCAAAATATATGGTAGTCTTTTGTATTCGGCGGGCACAAGTAATAACCATATCTTGGAAATGATAATCAGACAAAGCGCAGCACCAAGCAAAGAAAAAGCATGTGCCAGAAAAAAACTTGCGCCCCCCATTGCCCACTGCATCAATGCATGTATATTTGAAAATGCATCCATACCCCTGACGCCAAGAAGTGACACAAGATCCCAAGCGAGATACTCTATGTTTGAGGAACGTTCAACGGCATTTGAATAAAAAAAGCTTGCATCTGCGTCAGCACCAATCATTCCGCCGTCCATCATGACATTTAAAACGCTAATGCTGAGCCGCGCAAGCATTGCCAGGCGAAAAGCATTCCTGGCAAATTTTGGCAAGGTATTCCCAAGCGCAAAAGCAACGATGACAATCACTATTCCTAAGAAAGTACCCATAGCCTTCTTATCTCTTTCTATCCGATCATGTCTGGAACATCCTGAAACATGCCTCTTCTATAGCAGTAGATTTCAGCATTTTGGCGGTTCTTAATTTACGTTCTCCAACCACGCTTGAAACATTAATATATCCCAAAGATGATATTGCCAATTTCGCTGGCCGGAAAGATGCTCGTTCCACTTCAGGCAAATTGGTTCAGGATTAAAAAACCCCTCCCGTTTTAGCCGATCTTTTTCCAGAAGAGCTTCCGCCCATTCCCGCAATGGACCACGAAGCCATGAATCCAAAGGCACACCGAAACCGGTCTTTGGTCTCTCTACCAATTCTTTTGGTACATGTTTATAAAGCACCTGCCTGAGAATCCATTTGCCTTCACCGTTTCGAATCTTAAGACCAAGAGGCAAACGCCAGGCAAACTCCACAACACGATGATCCAGAAAAGGTATACGTGTTTCCAGAGAAACGCCCATCGCAGCACGGTCCACCTTTACCAGAATGTCGTCCGGAAGATAGCTTATTGTATCAAAATACATCATTTGATGTTCAAATTCTGTCACCTTATCAAGGCTACTACCTTTTGTCAGGATTGTAGGCGGCTCATAACTGTCTACAACAATGTCACCGGGTGATTTCCAATGTGACAAGAGTTTATGGTAGATGGCCTCCTGACTGTCGACTCCCAATATATCTGCAAACTTATGCGCCTTGTTGCCTACCTGGGTTGTACGCATTTTCTTTGGAATGGCTATCGCCGCAAGGGAATATAGCTGATTCCAACATGAGGGAGATATATTTTTCATTCCACGGGCCAGTGCACTGCGGTATTTACCAGGAAGCCAGCCAATTTTTCGCCAGATCGCACTTGTTAAAAAATGACGATTGTATCCTCCAAAAAGTTCATCGCCGGCATCACCGGAAAGTGCAACAGTCACGTGCCGTCGGGCCAGTTCCGAGACCAGAAAAGTTGGTATCTGCGACGAATCGGAAAATGGTTCATCGTACAATACCGGTAGGCGGGGAATAACCGCCAGCGCTTCATCAGGCGTCACATAAAGTTCGGTGTGCTCCGTACCCAAATGACGCGCTACATCTTTTGCATATTCAGCCTCATTATAGTCCCCCTCATGAAACCCCATAGTGAATGTTTTCACCGGACGAGATGAGTGCGATTGCATCAACGCCACAATGGCAGATGAATCCACGCCACCTGAGAGAAGCGCTCCCAACGGCACATCTGAAATCTGTTGTGATTGAACAGCGTTTGTCAGTACCTGCGCCAGCTCATCCACTGCCTCGTTCTCCGTACCGGTAAATGGATGCATCTGCCCCTGTTCAGCAACATCTCTAAGTGACCAATAAGAACTAAGTAAAACTCCATTGCCGCTAAAGGATTCAAATGGTGGGCGATCAAAATCCCACGGACAGGCGTCACATCCTTTCTGCCTCAAAGTCAACATGGTTCCCGGCCGAAGTTTGAAGATGCCACGATAAATAGAATAAGGCGCTGGAATGTAGTTATAACGTAATAGGAGGGTAAGAACGTTACGGTTAATCTCCGCTTCAAAACCTGGGTAGGCACGCAACGCTTTTAGTTCAGATGCAAACAGGAACTTCCCACAGTTCCAGCCAAAGTAAAGGGGCTTTTCTCCTATACGGTCACGTGCAAGAGTAAGGCACCGCTCCGTGCGATCCCATAGGGCAATTGCGAACATACCCACCGCACGTTTAAGGGTTTGTTCAAAACCCCAGGTATCAAATCCTGCCAACAGGGTTTCCGTATCGGAATGACCGCGCCAACTATTGCCGCCATTTTTTTCTAATTCCCTCCGCAATAAAAGATGATTATAAATCTCGCCATTAAATGCAAGCACAAATCGACCAGAAGCAGACGTCATAGGTTGATGTCCTGCAGGAGACAAATCCAGGATAGACAAGCGCCTGTGTGATAAGCCAATACCTGCGTCTACATCCAACCATACACCGGAATCATCCGGACCTCGATGCGCAATAGTAGAGCCTACACGATCAAGTATGTTTGACCAGGTTTCTGCCGACTGACCATTCGAAACCTGAAGGAATCCGGCTACGCCACACATTTTATAATTTCAGAACATTCATTACGCAACAAAATTAAGGTACATAGATTCATATCGCTTTACCACTGCACCAAGTTCAAATTTCTCCATTACCCGATTTCGCGCGGCTTCACCCATAAGACGGCGCTCATTCTCCGTTAGGTTGAAAAAAGCCATACACTTGACAGCAAGTCCTTCCATATCACCCAGGGGAACTATCCAATCAGTATTACCGAGAATTAAGGCTTGTTCGCCACAATCAGTCGATATGCATGGCACGCCACAGGCCATTGCCTCGATTAAAACAATTCCAAAAGATTCACTCCATGAGGTGAGGCATGCCAGGTCAAGCGCTGCTGTAATGCGGGGGATGTCACTTCTGTGCCCCAGAAGATGAAAAACATCAGAAAGATTGGAGGCTTCAATTAATTTTTTTAATGTTTTGTTAGACCAATCTACAGATTGTCCTACCATGAGAAAGTGTGCTTCTGGCATTTGTTTATGTAAATACGAAGCGGCTTTAATAAACCCTTCATGATTCTTGATTGGGTCAAATCGGGCAACAAGACCTATTAATGGTACATATGGAGAAATACCTATTTCCTGACGCACTTCAAGTCGAGTACGTTTATTTGGTAGAAACTCATTCAAATCAACACCATTTGGTATAACAAGAGAAAAATGCTCTTTGTAACCAATTTTCTCATGATAGCTTTTTCCCTTGTGGGAGTCATATTGAACACAATCCGGCAACCACGAAGAAAATCTTGCACACAAATAAACAGTGAGTTTAGTCAACAGACTGGCATTTGCTGGTAATAGATTAGAACTGTATACCGACCAAATTACAACAGGAATTCCGGTTAGCCTTGCGGCTGAACCACCAACCAGATTAGCATGATACATCCAGGAATGCATAATATCAGGCTTTATCCGACGCAGTCTCCGCAACAAGCGTAAATAACATATTGGATCCGGAACACCCCTTCTCATCCCTAATGCTTCCACAGCAATATCGAGCGCAGCAATTCGATGACCAATCTCGCCAATATCGGTCAATGAAATGACATGAGGCAAAAACTTACTCTTGTCTATTTGCTCCAAAAGCTTCAGGAGCATCATTTCAGCCCCGCCGTTGGAAAGGCCAGTGATTACGAATAGAACATAAATTGGTTTCCGAGCCAATTTAAACACCATAAGCTAAATTATTCAATTCTATCAAAACCAGCTTATCACTTTGCCATGTCCAGCAGATGTGGTTGAGAATTAAATCCGGTTGACTTTAATTTGTCTATCGAAAATAAATTGCTCTCAAAAAATGCCCAATGTCTGCTATAAGCATTCAATCTTTGCGCCGGAGTTATTGAAAATAAAATTAATGATTTTAATATTAATGACGATATTATTTTCGGGATACATATATGCCATTTCTTACCTTCAGCTTTTTCAACAGCCCTTAAGATATCGTAAAGGCTGTAATTGAAATAATCTGCAATATTATATGTGCCAGCGTCCAATCTGCCTTCAATTGCCCATAAAACCGCCTCTGCTCCATTCCTATCAGAGCAAAGAGAATATCTGTCGCTCTTTCCGTTCAGCGTTAAATAAGAGTATCTGCTAATCACGGGCGGCGTAACCTTTTTGCGTATATTAAACAACCATTTTTGACCATACATGGTAGTCATACGCAGTACATATAAACATATATCATTTTTTCTTTCTAAACAGAAATCCTCTGCCTTTTTCTTAGATATACCGTAGTATCCATTTGGATTTGTAGGAGAATTTTCCGATACGGGCACAGGGAGATCAAACTCACCGTAAACAGAGACTGTACTAATTTGAATAAACCGTTTAACCCCATGGGCAATTGCAGCATCAAGGATGTTTTTTGTTCCCTGGGCATTAGTAAGATAATATTGTTCACTTGAAAAAATCCCTTCTTTGGCATGGACAATTGCTGCACAATGGACAATGGAATCAACCCCCTGATGTTTTGAGAGGATTGAATCACAGGATTTCCTTAAAGAAACATCCAGATAATCAATGGGCAGATCGGATTCTGTGTTGCGATCAACGCCAATAACTTCATGACCAGACTGCTTCAATCTGGCAAAAATAGCTTTTCCAAAGAATCCGGCAGATCCTGTAACAAGTACTTTCAGGTCGTTTCCCTCCTGCGTTGAAGTTATTCAATTATGCTATGATGGCAATTTAGGCTTACCCATCATGATACGCAGGTAATCATTAATTGTTTTTGATAAGTTAAATCCTAAATACTTAATTATTAAATCCCTCAACCAATATCGAAGTCGGAGAGAATAAACCCATATATTGTTATTGTTGTATCCATTTTGCCTACGGGCACGCAATAATTCACTAAGCAAAAGTTGATTATTAAATCCCCCGCTTGCTCCATCAGATTGCATCTTTGCTACAATAAGCTCCGGTAGAAATACAGCATCCTGATTTTTAAGCACATGCAATAAAAAGTCATAATCCCCGGCTATTTTAAAAGTAGCATCAAACTTGTTGCCATTTTCAAAAAGACTGCGATGATGAAATATCCCCTGATGTGCAAACATTTGGGCTTTGTACCGAAAGGTAGTCTTTGTATGATCCCAGGGTTTCCCAGCCATATTCCAAACATCACCGTTAGAACAGGTTTGGGCAACTTTCCCATATATTATGGGATATTTCTCATCTATTTTTGATGCTGATTCGACAAATTTTGCCAATGCTGATTCACTCCACAATTCATCATCAGCACCCATAAAAATTATCCAGTCGCCGTTAACATACTGCAGTGCTTTATTCCAGGCATCATAAATTCCACTATCATTTTCTGATATCCACCAGGATAATCTATCATTTTTGCAGTTCTTTAAAATCTCTATAGTGCCGTCAGTTGAGCCGCCATCTGCCACCAACAATTCAATGTCAGGATATGATTGCGAAAAAACTGAATCCATTGCACTTTTTATTGTCGAAGCAACATTATATGTTGCCATGATAATCGATATTTTCATCTCTTCTCAATAATCTGTAAAAGATCGCCTCATCCGGAATCAGGCAGGAAATGTTTCGTGTGATCTTTTGCGGATGGTTTCTCTCAAAAGCAAGAACATAGCCATCAATGCATTGATACAGGTCATGTGCTTCAAGATTTTAAGACAAATAGCAGAAACCTCTCTGATAATTGACAACGACCATTCCAATCTCATCATTCTAATTTTACGCATTAGAATGTGTATACCTGATAATACCAGATAGGAAGCGCACTTAGCACTTTCTCTTCTATTGTTCTTTTTCAAAAGATATTCAAAGGCCCATATCCTTGCAAGCCAATACCCTATTGCAAGGTCTGTGTTCATATATGTTTCGTATGATACAGTCATTGAAGTTGGGTGTTCTGAAAATTGAGCAACTGTCGCTGATGCTACACAAACATCATTTTTGTTTGTTAATATTGATAGAAGATATATCATTAGATCGGGCCCGATGTTTTTTTTAAGCATAAAATACTCTCTCATCATGTATTTATTAGCAAATTCCGTAACATGGCTTATCCAATCTCTTAATAAATCTGCTTTTGTAATACAACAAATGGGGCTTACTGGCAGGAAAGTATACGCAATTGCATCCCGATATCCGTAATATCCTAATAAAAGCTGCAAATTTGGGTAATGCTGAAAGTCGGTTACAGGTTTGAATGGATAAATTTTCTCTACATTGCACACCCGCCCATATCCCATAACAAAATCTTTTTTGTGTTCTATCATGTGAATAATCATGTTACTGAAATACCCGGACAGAATATCATCGTCATACATAAATGTAGCTAATTTAGTTTTTACAAGCCCTACACCATAGAAGCAGGCTTCCATAAAATTATATCTGTTCTTAAGTATTTGAACTCTCGTGCTGTGCATGTATGTTTCTTTTAGATAATCGTACGTTCCATCTTCACTCTCTCCGTCAATAACAATGACGTAAGGCTTAACAATATTACTTTCGCAGTTCAAACAGGAATCTATAGCCCGCTTTGCCCAGGTCTTTCTGTTTCGCGTCGGCAGGACAAATGTTATTTCTGTTTCCATTATTTTATTCTCCCGGCAGGTTTTTGACTCTACAAAGAATAATGTCTATATGTTTTTCAGCCCCGATGTTCCATAGGTTTCAAGATCGGAGCATAAGCTTTGCCAATTCAACAAAGTCAACTTTTGGGCGCCACCCAAGAGAATACATAGTTTCAGGGTTGGAAAACAGACGCTTATACTCCGGGTTAAATCCATCCCGTAATACTACATGTTTAGTCCAATCTTTCCCAACAGAAGCAAAACATATTTCAAGCCAGTCTTTAATGGTATGCGTCTTACCGGTACCAATAACAGCTTCGAAGACTTGGTCTTGCTCCACAAGGGTTGCCATACCTTCTGTAACATCACCCGCAAAAGCCCATTCCTTTTCCACAGAAATGTCGCCGAGTTCAAGCTTTTCATTGCTTCCGGCAGCTATACGCTTGACTGTCTGTACAATTTTCTGACTTACGTGGATTGGTTTTCGTAGCGGACTTTCATGGTGAAAAAGATAACCAACGTATACTCTAACACCGAGGGTTCTGAAATACCGCGCCGAATAGATTGAGTGTATTCTCTCTACAGAATAGGCGCTGCCAGCTTCAAAAGGATCCGCTTCATGAATAGGTTCTCCTTTGTTCACAAACTGCACGCCACTACCAGTAATAAAAACCTTGCATGCCGGATGTTGGCGATAAACTGCTTCAAGAATATTGAGAGTTCCGGTACCAATGGTTTTGTGGTTTTCGAAAAGAGCCTCATGGTGTGTTGTTGATTTCGCTGCAAGATGAAATATTATTGCAGGTTTATGAATTCTAACCATCTCTTCCACAAATTTAAAAGATGTAATATCACCTTTTAGCCAATTGCCCGTTCTGGAAATTCCCAGAACATTACATCCTTGTCTTCGGTATACGTCAGCCAGATAGTAGCCATCCTGACTGTTTGCTCCAAATATAATAATAGATTGCATATACTGCCTATTTGTGAATTATTTCAATTGTCGGAAGCGGAAAAATAAATCCGATTCCCCGTTCGAGTGTTTCGTGCTCGCGCTCTAAAAATTCTTCTTTAAAGTGCCAGGGCAGAACAAGGTAGTAATCCGGGTTCATAGATCTGGATTCTTCTTCGCTGACAATAGGGATATCAGTCCCCAGCGTCATTGCCCCATATTTGTCAGGGTTACGCTCGGCTGCAAAGTCAATAATTCTATTATCGATCCCGCACCATTGCAGTATGGTGTTCCCCTTTGTAGAGGCGCCATAGATGTGGATTTTATTCCCTTCTTTTTTCAGTTTTCTTAAGAGAGAATTGAGTTCTTCTTTGTGGACGTTAATACGCTCTTGGAAATGCTGGTACGGTTTGTCAGTGTCAAGTGCGAGGTCAAATTCTTCCTGTCGCATTGCTTTGATGTTGTGCTGAAATTCTTCCCGCTTGTAGGTAAAATTGTTAATGTGAGCGGCATGGCAACGCAGGCTTCCACCATTGATATTGTTCTGTGAAACGTTAACTACTTTCATCCCCGCTTGTTTAAGAATGTATTCAATAACCGCAAGGCTATAATATTCGATGTGCTCATGACAAATTGTATCGTAGGAGGTCATTTTAAGCATTGTAGGCATATAGGACATCTCGAATACCCAGATGCCTTCCGGAGATAGAATCTGCTTGATCCCGCGGGTGAAAGCAATGGGGTCCTCCAGATCATAGTACATGGCGATTGAGGTGATAATATCGAATGTACGGTTATCAAGCCTGGATATCAGCTCTTCCGAAGGGAAAACATCCTGAACAACATTGACGGGGGCTTTAATTTCCCTAGCTACATCAGAAGGGTCCACTCCGAACATTGTGAAATTGGCGGGATAGAATCCCAGCAATGTGCCGTCGTTGCAGCCAATATCAAGAACTTTACCCGATTCTCTCCGGCCGGTCATCTCCATGGCTTCCCCAACTACACCCTGCAGGTGACGCCGCATGGTATTGTTGGTACCGGAACGGTACCAGTAGGCCGAGTAGAGCACCTCAGGAGGAATCGTAAATTCCATTTGCAGAAGACCGCATGCTTTTTCGTCACGCATCGGGTCACAGCGCACCAGTGATGTCGGGATTTTACGGATAGGCGGCATTTCCTTGCCAGACTTGACAAAGGAACCTTGCAAATATTGATCTCCAAGGTTAATGACCGGTGTTAGTTCATTGGAGCCACAAACTCGGCAGGTATTACGTTTAATCAGGTGCATGTAAATTGCCTCCTTGGTTCTGCAAAACTGTTTTCAAAATACGTTTTAGAATCCTGGATTGCTATGGTTATAGAGGAAACAAATAGAACAACGATATTCTATAGAATCTAACTGAATAAATTTTGCATTTCATATGCTTATCTAAATGAGTTTAATAAATTTCTCAATTTTTTGGCAGGCAGTAAAATAATATGCCCAACCCTATAAGTGATGCTACCATAAATAGATTCTATTATCTTATTGTATAGACTGTCTTTTTCTGTACTAACCAAAGTAAATGTTAATTTTTCTAAATATTTTATTATTATGTTTGAATTTATTACATTATCCGATTCAAAATTTAAACCATAATCTATTACATTTAAACCATTGCATTCCGATCCATAAAAACCGATATGCTGAACATAGCTTTTTTTGGAAACAAGTAATCTTATTTTTTTTACATTATACAGATAATCAGAATAAATCCAATCATAAGACAATCCGATACGGTGAGAAAGGTTAGAAATAATGTCATTGACTAAATCCCTGCTGAATGCTGCGCCGGCAGATCCAACCATATCTCTCTCGCAGTATTCATTGCCCATTATGTGTGTTTCTGAAATTGATTTATGTGTTGCTGAGTTATAAACGCTAAGAAGACCATCTGTATATTGAAAATTCTTTTGAATAAAATTTAAGCAATGCGGATCAAATACTAAATCCGAATCAGCTATAAATAGAATATCGTCATCAGTTTTAAGAAAATCTTTAAAAATAAGAAAAACATTCATAGAAGCGCCGACATTTTTTTTTCTTACTTTAATCTCGGCAGCATAAGGAAATAGTTTTCTTAAGAAAACTTCATTGAACTCAGTGCTGCAATCATCATATATTCTGACATTGCATTTGTCTAAATCATTTACTAACGACAAAGATAATTGGAAATCTTTTAAAATATCCACTCGGTTGTATGTTGCTATAGCAAATGTAATTTTCATTTCAAATCCATTAATGGTTCCTATACCCCTTTAAAATTATGAGAAGGTTGCCGATCAGGCGGATTTCAGAAAAACAGGGTTGTCAGCCCTAGATGGGAAAGAGTTGATTGCCCCGCGGGTTCATGCCCCGAAGCTTGCTTCGAAATGGTTTCATATCCTTATCTCGCCTTTGATACCCCGTCTGTTTGCGGCGGGGTGATTCATTTCATGAATTTTAAAAATTTCCGGGCTCTTGGGAGGCCTAACCAGCTTAAACACCATAAAATAAATATTTTGGTAGAAAATGATATTTTTAATGATTTATACAGATACTCCCGTACTTGCCGCACATCATCTAATAGGTCAAATGCTGATTTAGCGCATAAACGATATTGTTTCGAAAGATTGGAATAAATATATCGAAGCGTATGGGGATACCTGAAATCAGATTGATGAATCCAATGATCAAATATAGATATAAACTCAGGTAAATATTTATAATAATGCCTGCTTGACTGATTGGAGTGCACACGATAGGATGCTAATACTTCTTTAACTCCGGCAAATGTTGAAATATAAGCAATTTTCAGGAGAATATCCAGATCCTCCCCGCAAGTATAGTTGACAAACCCACCTGCACCCTCTATGGATGACTTGCGTATAACCACCGTAGGCCATGCCGGGGTAACCATGTCTCGAAGTATAGAATCAAACACATTGCCTTCATAGAATTGCCCGTTCATAACGTTCTTTAACGTTATTTGCCCGTTTTCATCAATTATATTACAATCAGAATAAACGACCCCTACCTCCGGGTGGTTTTTAAAGAGGGGCACCTGTTTTTCAAGTTTTGAAGGGTACCAAAGATCGTCCTGGTCCAAAAATGCGATAAATTGCCCTTTAGCAAGCTCTACGCTTTTATTTCGTGCCGCGCCCAATCCAGCGTTAATCTGATAATGGTAAGTGATTGGATAACCCTTGGAAATATATTTGTTAACAATCTTTTCAGTCGAATCGGTTGATCCGTCATTAATAATCACAATTTCCCAGTGAGTATAAGTTTGGGCAAATACGCTTAGCAGCGTTGTCTCAAGATGTTTTTCCCCATTATAACAGCATATAGCAACACTAACGGTTGGGTTCATAGATTAGTTTTTGAAAAAATCTCTCACAGCTTCAATTACAACGGATACTTGTTCTTTTGTCATGTCGTAGTATAGGGGCAATGTAAGAATTTCTTCACCAATTTGTTCCGTAACAGGCAGTGATGTTGTGAAAGGTTTAAAAAATGGCTGTAGATGATTTGGAATATAATGAATACCGGTGCCAATACCTTTTTCTTTCAAGAATTCAACCAAGGTCTCTCTCGCACCATTTAAAACTTTGACGATATAAGTAAAGGGGGCTGTTTCGTCAAGATTCCATGAGAGAATCTTGACCCCATCAACATTCATAAAAGCATCATTATATTTTTGCACAATCTCCTTCTTTCTGCGAATGAACGACTCAATTTTTTTAAATTGCGCAATGCCGATGGCGGCATTGATGTTACTCATGTGGTAACGATACCCCTGCATCGTCACTTCATAAAACCAGGCGCGCTCATTCCGGTAGCGATGCCAGGTGTCTTTATCAATACCCAAGATTCTTTTTGTGCGTATCAATTCTGCCATTGCATCATCAGACAGCACAACGGCTCCACCTTCGCCGCAGGTCAGATTCTTGATGGGATCGAAACTAAAGCACGTCGCGTCACCGAAACTGCCGATTTTCCTGCCCTTATACGAGGATCCAAAGGCGTGTGCGGCATCTTCAATAATAGCAATATTTCGATTTTTGCCTATTTCCATCAGCGCATCCATATCGCATGCCTGGCCGCAATAATGAACCGGCATTATTGCCTTTGTGTTTTTATTAATTTTATTTCTAACATCAGTGATATCTACATTAAGATTATCGGGGTTGATTTCACAAAAAACCGGCCGCGCGCCCAAAGAGGTAATGACTTGAACACTGGCGCAAAATGTCAAAGACGGCACAATGACTTCATCGCCATCTTTAACACCAAAAGCATCCAACGCTATATGCAAAGCGGTTGTCCCAGTATTGACGGCAAGAACATGCTTTGCTCCCAGATAATCTTTTAATTTATTCTCAAATTCAAATACAGTGGAACCTAATCCTAACCATCCTGTTGAAAATACTTTCTCAACTTCGTTTAATTCATCTTGGCCAATCGAAGGTCGTGAAACTGGTAGCATCATATACATTCCTCTTTAAAATTAAATTTCATAGGTGACACATTTATTGGCTCAACAGTTATCACAATGTTGCTTCCAATTGCTGCACCGTTAGAAACTGTCAATTCAATTAATAGCCCCTTTTGATGATCTCGATAATTCTATATGGCCGCAATAAAATGTTTATGATAGATCGAGCTAATTGTATTATTTTGGATGGTTGCGCTAATAACTCTCTCATTCTAAGATAATGATACCCTTTGTAAAGAATTCTCTTCACGTCTTCTCCGTTCCAATCTGGTGTGCTGAGAAGAAAACTTCTTATAAAAAGATCGTCCAGCGAAAAAGGTCTTGAGAAATATCCATTCTTTAAACAGTCTTCATACAGTTGCGTCCCAGGATAAGGTGTTGCAACAGAAATGTGTGGTACATAGCAGCCACAATCCGCAGCAAACTTGATTGATTTCCACATATCTGTTATTTTTTCACCCGGCATTCCAATAACTAAAAACATTGAGTGATAAAGATTAATTTTTTGACAATATTTTATTAACTCCTTGACTCTTTCCAAGTTGACAGGTTTTTTAATAATATTTTTTAGGACATACTGTGAACCGCTCTCGACCGGAAAATGCAGTCTAACACAACCTGATTTTTTTATTAAATCAATCATTTCTTCATCCATAGACCACACTCCAGCACCGTTCGGAGTATCCCAAACAAAATCGAAACCCTCTTCTATCATCCGTGAAAATAAAAGCTTTGCCCTCTTGTTGTTCGCTGTTACGTTGTCATCTTCAAACATAATTTCTTCGACGCCGTATTTGTCTTTTAGTAGCCTCATTTCCTCAATGACATTCTCTACAGACCGGACCCTATATTTATTGCCCCATACCCGATGGGCACTACAAAAAGTACATTTGGCAGGACATCCACGTGATGTGACAATTGGACAAAAGCGTTTTCTGTGTCTATCGCCATGAGACGCATCTAGACCAAAATATTTATTCAACTCCATAAGATGATAGGCCGGGAATGGTATAGAATCAAGATCCTTGATAAACGTCAGCTTTGGGTTAATCTTTGGCTTTCCCTCATGTTTCCATCCTAATCCATCAATTGTTGTGATTTCTGTATCATTTTGCAACGCCATGATGAATTCTTTAAACGATTCTTCTGCTTCACCAAGTAACAAATAATCGCAATTCTCATCACTAAGAACTTCTTCAGGACAAACGGTAGCGTGAGGCCCGCCAGCAAGAACTATTATTCGCGGATCTATTTTTTTTATGAGAGAAAACATTTGATGATAAATCTTATATTGTCTGCTAAATTGACAATTTATCCCAACAATATCAGGCTGAAATCTTGTTATCTGCTCCTGAATATCTTTTTCCGACAGTCCAACACGGACTAAGCTTTCATTCACATATTCCTCGTGCTCCCACCCGCGTATTAAACAATCAAGAATTTTTACCTGCATTCCTGATATTTCAGCTATAGCTGCAAGATATCCAAGCCCCATCGGGGGGAGTGGATTTATGTCACGTGGCTGCATAGCCGAATAAGCAGGCGGAGCCATAAGTAATATTTTGTTTAATTGCACACAATCCTCCCGGGAGACTTGAAGCTTTTCAAACTATTGTTACCAATGATCACAATATATCGGCCATACAGTAACAATTTTTATTTTGCTCAGTTTTGAAAATATTTTAAAATTAGGATTAGTTAACCCCGTCCCGATTACCTATGACTGTCGAAGGCGAGCGATGGTTTCATCGATAAAACGTATCTGCTCTTGAGTAAAACGCAGGACAGGGAACTTATTCGCCTGTGTACGCCATAAATATTTGCTATCGGAAATAAATGAAATCAAGAAGTTTAAAGGCTGACGGGCAATATCTTTTGACAAATTGTGCTTTTCAAGCAATTGAATGCATTCTGATATAATTTGTATCTCTTCTGTGTTCAATTTTTTTGTAATTTCAAAATTAAACCAAAGGGCTTCAAATAACAAGTAAATCGGATCAAATCCCCAAGGCACTGCATCAAGCGCAAAATGTTCCCAATCAAAAACATGGACACCATTTTCGTTGATTATAATGTTTTCTAAGGAAAAATCGCCATGCAATGGAACCATTCCTTTACACGAAACAGGCCATATATCAAAATAATGCTCGATAACTTTCTTAAGCACATCCTTGTTATATACAAGACCCTTTAGATATTCGCCCTGCTTTCCTTTAATATAGTCTATCTCAATTTTTAAATAATTATTCTTTTCCATAACAACTCGGCAAACTGGAATTTTCATTTTCGCATATCTGATTTTGTGATACCAGTCCCAACCTGCTATTTCGGCTCTCAAATCCATGATCCCATTTACTGTTGAAGAAACTTTTATAATTTTTGCTGAATCTCCATTGGACGCTAAATATGTTGCAATTTCACTACCATGGGAACAGTTTCTTAATAATTCTATTTTCATTTGTGCCCTATAGCGATTATAGAGGGTGCGAGGGCTTTGATTTTTAGTGCCCTTTTTACAACATATTCCGCGATGCGTGCACCAGTTCTCCTGAAAGTTATCTTTCCATTTTCATTCTTCCATGAATTTATTAACCGGGAATTATCCATGGGATAGTCATGATGAATGATGCTTTCCGGAAAGCGATAATCGGGGGAACATCGGTACAAATCTACTTTAGAAAAACCTGCTTTTTTCAGGAGGGAATTAATTCCATCAAATGAATAAAGCCAGTTCACATATGGCCTCCCAAGTTTTCTTAAAGAAATGAAATTAGCCAATTTTCTCGGGGCAATCGAGGTAAACATGGTATCTGAGTGAGGATCTTTGATACCAAAAAACATTTTAAAATCGAAACGATTTTCAATGGCAAGGTATAGTTTTCCTTTGTCGTTAAGGTTTTCATAAACACGGCGTAAAAACAATTCTTGTTGTTCTCCGGGATGACCGAGATAGTTTTTCGCTTGATGCTTGCCAAAATACGTCTTTAATTCTATATCACCAACCTCGGGGATCCATTCCAGAACACCATTGACGATTGCCACATCCGCACGGGCATTTTCGGGAAACAAAGGCATCTGTCTCAGATTATTACGTAAAAGCACAACATTATTTAAGCCTTCGTCTCTCAACCTTGCTTTCAGAAACTGCAATGATTCCAATGTCTGGTCAACTCCCAGCACAAGCTTTATTCTTCGAGCCAAAGGAAGCGTCAGGGCACCCCACATGCAACCATAGTCTATGCAAATCTCATCACCGCACAACTGGAGTATCTCAAGGCCCGCCTGTCGTTTTGGGGAAAAAATAACATCCTCAAACCATGGATAATGTTTTTTTAATGCCTCTCGTGCCGAGCTATGCTGCAATAATTCAATAAAAGTCTTGTTTTCTTCTTTGTCCAGATTAGACCAATAGCCTTCGATATCAGCTACGAATATGCCATCATCGCTTGTTTGATACTGCGATTTTAAAAAGTCTACTAATGTCATTACAAAATTTACCTTTGTTTAATGTCGTAGTTGTTCAATTTGTGGTAGTATCTGAAATCAGACGCAGAACATGTTCCATATCTTCCAAGGGTCTTTCCGATATACGCGAATAACGATGACAAAAATCCTTACGCACTGACTGCACGGGCTCGCTATTCCACCATACTGCTATGTCCTCCCACACCTCTGACATTTTAGCAGCGGCAGATTCGGGGGTTTCATGAAAAATACCAACTCTCTTGAGTGTCTCGAAGTAAGGAACAGCACTATCACGGAGCTCCCAATGATTCGGATTCCAAAACATAATCGTGGGAATATTCATTGCCAGAGATTCCAGAAAAGATGTTGCATTGTAAGTGGAGATACATATCCGGGACTTTTTAATCAGCGGCATAATGGGCGCCACCCCATCGTCCAGGTTGACATCCGGAAAACAGTCTTTCCAACGAGCAGCCTGACACCACCCATAGTCATTTACATACAGCCGGACCAATAAGCATCGGCGTATTTTATCAGGAAGAGCTTCGATAAAACGGCACTGATCATTGAAATAATCCAGCCATTGACCCGCCACCGGCACACAATACATGTGATAGCTTTGTCGAGGTATAGTCGTTTCCACCATAAGAGCATAGCCCGAAGCATCCCGCTCCATATTGCAACCAATCATTTTTAGGTTGCTCACGGGCTTGATCTTAGGACGCTTCTCGTCATCCCACCCCCAGGAGAGCCAGCCGTCACTGATATAGCATTGGTGATCTTCCGTAAAATCCCAGCGGCCTATACCAAAAAAGCCGCCATGTTGCCCGATCACTAAAGGCGCACCTGTTTCTACCTTTTTGGCCGCCCACGATTTGAACACATCATCCGCATAGTACGAAGTGCTGGTGAAGATCAAACGCGGCTTCGCGGGCCATGGCAAGGCATCACAGAATGCTTGCAACGCAGAATAGCCTTCCACATAAATCGTAGGAATATGCAGTGGTATCATTGCTCTCACAAAACCCGGAAAACCTTCCAATTCCGGTTCGCCCTCATTCCACATACGTTGAGTCCAATCCACTTGCACCTTTGGTGGTTGTATGCTCTGCCAGTTTATGGGCACTTGCCCTAAGCGCCACTGTAAACAATAATCTTGCCGAAGCGGTATGTATGTACCAATAAAAAATGCATCATTTTTACGGACCAGCTTTTGTGAAAAAGACGATGTAAGACGAACCAGTTTGTTTTTCAGTCCACTATCGGACGTCTGCGCTTGTTGCACATACTGGAATGTATTCTGTGTGTCATGCTGCATCTTCTCAACAGGGACATTAGTCCAGCCCTGGAGCAATTGGCCATAAATCACCTCATTCCATGCATCTTCCACATAAAGACGGTTGAAATGAGCCATATCATTGAGAACCACCTGCATCTGTGCGATATCCAAAATCAACGCACCGGCAACAGAATAATCAGAGATCACTCTTTGAATCATCTCCCAGCGATCAAAGAGCACTTGCACAAAATTGCCTAACCACGGGCCTACAAAGATACGCCAATAACGCAGGGCATGATTAACACCATGAATTTCGTTGAGCCTTTCGCTGAGTTCTTGTAATAGTTCCTCATGAAGTTGCTTTAGATATATGTAATCTCTATACAGCTTCTCGCGGTCATCCCAGTGATACGGAACAACCTCCGCATCCATTGCTTCCCAGACGTGGCGACGATTATAGAGTTTGCACCACTCACCCAAAAAAAGAACCGGCACATCCTTGGGCCACGTGCGCTCATCAGCGGTAGTGATAAGAAACCGTTTCACTACGCTCTCCAACTCCCATCCACAGTGCAAAACCTTTCTATGCCTGCAAGTCTCCAGATTTCTGTTTTTTCATCTTTATTTAGCATGACAGCATAATATAACACCAAGGAGGTGAGGTATATTATCGCCATTTCAAAGAATGTAAAATAGATGTTTTTCGGATACCAGTACCTCGCAAGGATAAAAGAAAAAGCTGTCACGAAGAGGTATAGAGGAAGGTTGCTTTTCACGGCCTTGTTGAAATATTCCGCAAAAGATATTTTCAAGGTTTTTAATGATAGACGGAGATATAAAGGTGCACCGACAAAAATCATTGAAAGTGTCAATCCAAGAGCTACAGCAGTTATTCCAATAATCTTTATCAGAGAAATTCCTATTGCAATATTTACAATTGCCACGAAAATTGTAATATAGAGAGGTTTTTTCACTATCCCTTTCGCTGAGAGCATGCCTGTTGCCGATTCAATTGTACCATTAACAAGCCAGAATAAGATTATTATTCTGGCAGGCAGGATACTTTCCTGGAAACCCGTCCCCATCCAGTAATTAATAAAAGGCTCAACAAAGAAGAACATAATCAAAACCACAGGCAAAAAAACTGCGGACATGTATTTAGTTCCCTTAAAAACAAGTGTCCTCTGACCCTCGTAGTCGCCCCTTCCTTCCATTGTCGATGCTACTGTCCAGGGCGGAGCGCCGATTGCCGAGTTTATAGTGCGGAAATAGTTCTGGATATTGTATGCCACTGCAAAAATTGTGACCGCAGACAAAGATAAAAAGTAACCTATTATAAAATTATGTATCTGCCAGAGAAAGATACTGACCAGAGAACTTAAAAACATGAAGGAACTAAAGTTGAATATGAACCTGAAGGTCTTTACGTCCACGCAAGGGAAGGATATCTTGAAAAATATCTTCTTTGTTGATATTAAGTAAAATACCATGCATCCCAGAATGTTGAGAATCTGAGATGCAATAATATAGATCACGATACCGTATCCTGCAGTAAATATTATAAAAGCGCAGAAGGCATTAAGGATTTGGACTGTCATATTCACCATCGCCTCAATATCCCAGAGGTTCAGCCCTTGAACTGTTAAACGAAATACGCTCAAAGGCCAAGTCAATAAAGAAGATACGGCAGCTATTGCAAAGAGTTGCTTTACTAATACTAAATTTCGTACATCGATTCTGAAAAAACGATGGAAATACACGGAACAGCCAAAGAGGAAAAACGCTGCGATTAAACCGATGAGGACATAAAAGGAAAAAGAGGCGTTTATGATCCTATTGATTGCCTCTGTATCGCCAACACCGTTGTACTCGGAAACATATTTTACCAGTGCTGACCCAATACCTAAATCGAGAAATATGAAGTATCCGGTAACAGTCATGACTATCAGATAAACCCCGTATAATTCCTGCCCCGTGTGTCTGACTATAAAAGGAAAAAGAAAAAAAGCGATAATCATTGCCAATATATTATTCAAAAATCTGAATCTAATGTTTCTTCCTATTATACCAATATTAGACAATTGATTTTCCTTATAAAATTTTTTAAACTGCTGAGATGCAGATGGTAATACAGTTCAGAATATTAGTTTAAAACGCACCGACTTTTGCTCTTTTTTAAAAAAGGTAAAAGTTCTCCTGCATTGTATCCAGACCTTTCCATATCTTTTATCATGCATCTTTATAAGATTTAATCAAGACAATCGATACTTTTCAATATCTTGATATACTTGCAATAATCGTATCACATTTATTAATGGCGGCAAGTTGTTTTTCATAAGCAACATGCAACTCAGGGGAATCAAGAAAGTTCCATTTTTGATGACCGCCCGGTTTTCCATTCGCCAGCCAGTATAGGTGATTGGATAACGGGTATCTTTGGATCTGTTTGATATAATTTATTTTCAAGCCAGCCTGTGAAAAAAGTGTTTCAAGTGTTTTTGATGTAAATAGAAAAAGATGGCAGCTCCAATATGTAAAATGCGAAAACGGTTCATTGTTGTAAAGAGTGAGCAGTGCATCATCGGCATTGGGTATTTCCACAATAATCTGCCCCTCATTTGTAAGTAATTCGCTCAATTCAATCAATATTGATTTTGGATCAGGGATGTGTTCAAGCACATGGAACATGGTTATAATATCATATTCACCTCGAACATCTCTTGGAATTTCTGACAGGCTTTGAAAAACCATAAGTCCATTGTTTTTATAATAATTACTCAACCTTTTTTCCGGTTCCAAGCCATGGGCCATTGCAGTGAGTTCCCGTGTCTTTGAGAGAAATCCACCCACCCCGCATCCAAAATCCAACAGTCTGCGATTTGGCAAAACTGATTTTAAATATTGGAAGCGCCGTTCTTCATCCCAGGTAGTTTCGTTAAGCCAAGCCCGTACATCCAATGCCTCTTGACCGTGCATTTCAGAATTTTCATAAAATTCATCACAAATATGATCAAATGACGAAAGAAAAACTAATCCGCAGGATACGCATTCGAGAATCTCCAATTCTGACCTGTCACGTACACTGCCGGGTCTTTTATTAAACTCTGTACCACCGCACAAATAGCATTTTTTCTCATTTATCAACATGCTCTTTTCCGATTTCCTTTTCTATAACCCTGTTGGCACTCCCCAGAAATCACAAAAACTGCACAGAGGGATTTTACTTCTATCTCCCTCTATATGATGCTTAATCCACTCTTTTCTTTTTGAGCTGTTCCATATGTCTACCAAGGGAGTTATGCTGGAATCTCCGATAACCCCTAATCTTTTCGGATCAAATCTTACACAAATAGAGACTTCGCCGAGTCGGTTGATAGCCATGTGATTCAATATCTCCAAACATATTCCTATTTCCGGTACTGTCGGCTTTTTCTGATATTTGAAACTTCCCAAAGGGTTATGTAATATCCTTGTGGCAATAGTTCCATCTAATCTTTCCCATCTTTCCTTATCTACATCACCCAGACATCTGTAAATTATATGGGGTTTTCTTTTACCTTTGATCTCAAGGAACTTCTTTACCAGTTCGTATTGCTCATCTCCGTCCGGGTCGTTTTCAATAACAGATACGGTTATGGTATCCAAATTATCAATAATCTCTTCAGCTTTTTCCACGATTAATTTAGCATTGGTATCAACACATTTTATCTGATCCTTGAATAATCTGACTGCTTCACCGAATCGGGGGTAAAGAAGCGGGTCGCCATTATTATGAAATTGCACTACTACCCCTTCAGGTAGTTGACCGGCTATTTTTTTAACCAACTCAAAATCCATATCCCCATAATTCATGGCAATTTCCGGATATTCTCTATCTATCTTTCTTCTGCCGCACATCCAGCAATCCTTGTTACATCTGCTGGTCAATTCCAGATGGATACAATATAATCCGTTAAAGTACGAAGTCATTTCTTCCTCTCTATAGCAGCACAACAATATGATACATGCTAATTCTGCTGAACCGGCTTGTCATTAATCCCTATCTTTTGGGCTTAAATGAATACGGCGAAGGTCCTGACGATGTCTGCAAACCACGTTCAGAATCCCATTTTTTTATCTGTCCTATTATATCCACCCCAACTTCACTGCTCCAAACATCAAGTAATTGACGTGTAACATTGCCCATTGGTTTACTCCCAATTGAAATATTGTTTAGGGACGATACGGGTAATATACAGAAAGGGGTTCCTGTCATAAATGCCTCGTCAGCAGTTATAACATCATATGTTTCAATGTTCTTTTCGATGCAGACAAGACCCATCTTCTGTGCCAGCTCGAATATGTAAGCGCGGCTGATCCCCCTAAGAACATTTCTTCCCTCAGGGGTTATAATCACCTTATCTTTTACAATGAAAAAGTTATCTCCGGTTCCCTCAGCAATAAATCCGTCTGGATCAAGAAGCAACGCCCAGTTGTTATCTCCTTCATAATTTGATGCCTCTATATTAGCCATTAAATAGTGTATGCGGCTCCTGTTTTTCACCTTCGGCTCAAGCAGTTGAGCAGGGATAGCCCGCTGAGAAGTTATGACAGCATTAATACCGGTATCAAATAATTTACCCATTCCGGCAACAGTCCATCTTAATGGGAAATCCGCTATAATAACATTCGGCCCTTTTTGCATGCCCACAATGCCCTGATATATCGATAGAATACCTCTGGACACATCAATCAACAGCCTATGTTCATCTTCTTGTTGAAAACAATTGTCATTTGCTTCTATGGTTTCATAGCAGTGTTTCTCCATTTCGTCCATGCTCATCTCAAGAGGGATACGCACATATTTTATAGAGGCATAAAGACGCTCCAGATGTTCCCTGAGTTTAAACTGCACTTTATTGAACGATCTTGTCATCTCGAAAACCATGTCGCCAAACATCAGGGCAGAGTCGTATATGGATATCTTGGCTTCCGACTCTGGGATTAATTCTCCGTTAAACCAGACTACACGACTTTTTTCTACACTCATGTCATTACCCTTTCCGTTATTGAAATATATCAACTATTTATCCAGTAAAAATGTTTTCATCAAAGCTTCACACATCTTTAGATCATCCATGGAGTCAATTTCAAACATTTTCCAAAACTCCATTTGGGACATGCCAATCTTTCCTCCAAGACGATTGTTGTATTGCGTCAGCACTTCTGGCTTAAAGATATAAAAAGACCCATTTTCTATGTATTGTTTTGGAATATCTTGTCGGCGACTCCTGTTTTTGTAATCATAGTTTGTGCTTTGTAATACCCCGTCAGCCATTTTTTCCCAGAAGAATAAGTCTTCAGCGATACTGCAGGAAAATATGGAGTCGTATCCCTGATCCTGAAACTCGCTGAGCCCATGTTCAATGTCCTTAGATTCCCGCAAGGGTGAGGTCACTTGAGGAGCAATAACTATATCAATCTTCCCCGTTCTATTTTCTATAATTTCAATTGCATGCAGCCAACCAGATTCCGATGTGGCAAAGTCCCCAGAGATTTCAGTAGGTCTGTAGATTGTCTCAACCTCACAGGCTTTACTTATAGCGAGGATTTCTTCACTGTCTGAACTTACCCAAATTGAACTGATTCCGCTCGCATGCTGAAGCTGTTCAATCGTCCAGACGATTAAAGGCTTCCCACAAAAATCAAGGATGTTTTTTTTTGGAATTCCTTTAGAGCCGCCCCTCGCCAGAATGATTGCAACAACGTTTGCCATTATCAAACTCCTTTATCGGTTAGATTCAAAGGGGATATGGGCCCTCAGTTTTTTCGCAATCGCAATTTCTTTATGGTTCACTGTCATATCGCCGGTTCCCATTGCCTTTTCAATTTTTCGGACCGCTCCAACTAATTGACGGAATCCGGCCGGTTCAATCGAAGCAGCCTGATCGGAGCCATACATGGCACGATCAAGTGTTATATGCCGTTCCAGTGAAGCAATACCAAGAGCTGCCGCGGCATATGAGACTGCCAGACCAACCTCGTGACCGCTATAACCGACATTGCATTTATAACGATCTCGCAGGGTTTTGATACAGTTCAGGTTTGCGTCCTCATCTTCCATTGGATATGTAGAAACACAATGCATTATCTCAAAAGGACAATGTGCGCTCTTGAATATCTCAACGGCACGGTCAATCTGTTCAATTTCCGTCATCCCTGTAGAAATAAATGTATATTTCTTTTCTGAGGCTACTTCTTTAAGTAAATCCTCATATACAATCATTGCGGAGGCTATTTTATTGTATTTCAGATTGAATTGCCGAAGAAATTTCTGACTCTCAATATCCCATGCCGACGCAAACCATTCAATTCCTTTTTGTTTACAGTAAGCATCAATCTCCTGATATTGAGCAAGGCCAAATTCGAGCCCTTCTTTCTGTGCACGCTGCGTGTTGCCCCAGGGACTTTCTCGCATTGAGTCCAATAATTCTTTAGAATAAACAAGATCGATGGTTCTCTTCTGGAATTTGACCGCATCGGCTCCGGCATCTTTGGCAACATCAATTAATTGCTTTGCAATACCTACATCCCCATTGTGATTGATGCCAATCTCAGCAATGATAAATATTGACATATTACCTCCCATTGTAATTATTTCATCTTACTTTTGAAAAATTCATTTTCAACAATCTCACAAATAATATGCTCAATAAGCAGGTGCATCTCCTGGATACGAGGGGTATCGGTGGATGGGGCTTTGATTACAACATTGCTTATTTTAGCAATATCTTTTTCTTTTTCACCGGTTAAAAGGATTGTTTTAATTCCAAGTTTTTTAGCTATTTCAAATGCTTCCAAAACATTCCTTGAACTACCGCTTGTACTTACACCGAGAAGAACATCGCCTTTCTTACCCAGTGCTTTTACCTGACGACTGAATATATGGTCATAAGAATAGTCATTGGAGATTGAGGTCAAAACAGAAGTATCTGTTGTAAGGGCAATGGCAGGCAGCGGCTCCCTGTCTTTGTAAAATCTGCATACAAATTCCCCTGCCATGTGCTGGGCGTCGGCAGCGCTTCCACCGTTGCCGCATATCATGAGTTTGTTCCCGGATTTGATAGCATCTACAATAAGTTCAGCGACATTTGCAATGTGCCCGATTGCTGAATCATCGGAAAGCAGGGTTTGAAGGTTGGAGACAGATTGGGTGATTCTGTCATTAATTATGTTCAAGGTTGAATTCATTTTATTTTACAGAGCTGTGAGGCAACATCTAACAATGTTCACTTCAGCAATCTATTTAAATATTCACCATACTCACTTTTACTCATGGAATCGGCTATCTTTGACAATTGATATTCATCAATATATTCCATCTTGTATGCTATTTCTTCAAGACAGGCGATTTTTAAACCTTGTCTTTTCTCTATTGTTGCTATAAATTCACCTGCGTCAAAGAGGTTTTCAAAGGTACCGGTGTCGAGCCACGCATAACCTCTTCCCAAGAGTTCTACTCGTAATTTATCTTGCCTTAGATATTCCTTGTTGACATCAGTGATTTCCAATTCTCCCCGCCAGGAAGGCTGGATATTTTTTGCTATATCAACAACTGTATTATCGTAAAAGTATAACCCCGTTACTGCATAATTCGATTTAGGAGCTTTCGGCTTTTCTTCCAAAGACAACACCTTTCCATCTTTGTCAAATTCAACAATCCCATATTGCAAAGGATTGTTCACATAATAACCGAAGACTGTTGCACCGGCTGATTTTTCTACATCCTGCCTTGCTTTCACGAGGACGTCGGTTAATTTGTGCCCGAAAAAGATGTTGTCGCCAAGTATTAAACAGACATTCTCTTTACCGATAAATTCTTCACCTATTATAAATGCCTCTGCAAGACCATTGGGTTGAGGTTGTTCTTTATAGCTGATATTAAGCCCAAGATGTGATCCATCGTTAAATATTTTAATAAAATGTGGCAGATCGTTTGGAGTTGATATGATTAATATATCCCTTATCCTGGCAAGCATTAGAATGGACAAAGGATAATAAATCATTGGTTTGTCATATATGGGCAACAGTTGCTTGCATACCACTTGAGTTATTGGGTGCAACCTTGTACCACTACCACCTGCTAAAATAATACCTTTCATCTATTCACCTGTTTACTCTTTTACCTTAATATATGTTTCCGTGGGATTCGGTATCTGCGCGGTGGGCAGTAAGGCCTTCTGCAACGGTTCTGATTTCCTGTTTAAGGGATTTTTCCACGCTATCAATTTTTTGATTGAGTGTATCTATCTTAAAACTATTTATTTCAATTTTTTCGTTAAGATTTTCGTAGACCGTATCAATTTTCTTATTCAAGGAGGTGTGACCTTCGAGAATCAAATCTACTGTCTCTTTAATATTTTCCATAAGTATTTCTAAATGTTCTATTTTCATTGTTTCGTTTTCACTTATTTCATTTCTCGTGTTGACGTGTACCAATCTATCGTTTTTTTAAGACCTTCTTTGAAAGAGGTTTTTGATTTAAATCCAAATTCTTTTTCTGCTCTTGAAGTGTCCAACATTCTACGTGGTTGGCCGTCAGGTTTCGATGTGTCCCAATTAATTTTGCCCTTGAAATCTGTTAATTCCACAATTAATTGAACAAGATCTCTTATGGAGATTTCAAAACCTGCTCCAATATTTACCGGATCGCTTCTATTATATTGTTCGGCAGCAAGGATTATTGCTTCAGCAGCATCTTCAACATAGAAGAATTCGCGTGTGGCTTCACCAGTGCCCCATATGTCCACGATTATGTCGTTAGTTTTGAGTTGAGAATCGTCTGTAAGGGATCGTGGAACGTCAGGAGTCACACAAGAGCGGTAAATACCATAATGCTTCAAAACTGTTAAGATTTCTTCTTTTGGACAATTATAATTAATTACAAAGCTCGAATTACCAATTACGACCTCATTATCGTTATTACGAAGGAAGTCGTTGACAATGGAATTATAATCCCCTTGTGAGAGCAAATTGGCAAGATAAAATTTGCGTACAAGGGCCGGGATAACATGGGATGATTTGAAGCTGAAATTGTCTCCTGGCCCATACAGGTTGACGGGAAGCAGGAAGATTGAGTTAAAACCGTATTGTTGTCTGTATGCCTCAGATTGTACAAGCATCATTTTCTTGGCAAGGCCATAAGGGGCATTTGTCTCTTCAGGATAACCGTTCCAGATATCATCTTCATTAAAAGGAACAAGTGTAAATTTCGGATATGCGCAAATAGTGCCAAGAGCCACAAACTTTTCGATTTGTCTTAAATATCCTTCATGTATCAATTGGATGCCCATCATTGCATTTTCGTAAAAGAGAGAAGCGGGATTTTCCTGATTGAATCCTATACCGCCGACTTTTGCAGCAAGATGGATAACTATGTCCGGTTTTAAATCATCATACATACGTTGGATATCAGAGAGATTGACAAGATTATATTCCGGGAGATCTGCAATGGAAACTTTTTGGCATCCACATGCTTGGAGCTTGCGGATAAGGTACGCGCCGAGAAAACCCTTGCCCCCGGTGATAGTAATGCGCTTCGCATACAATTTTGAATTTTGAATTTTGAATTTTGAATCAATACCCATCATTATTTCTATTACTCATTATGACAATAAACTGTGTAGCCGTGCTTCTTGACCAGTTCGTCCCGTTCGGCAGTCTTGAAGTCTTCGCGGACCATTTCGGAGACGAGTTCCTGGAAGGAAATTCGCGGCGTCCAGCCAAGTTTTTCACGGGCCTTCGTCGGATCGCCAAGGAGGGTTTCCACTTCAGTAGGGCGGAAGTAGCGGGGATCGACACGCACAATGGGCTTTTCCTGTTGGGGCAAGGAGACCTGCCAGTAGCCAATTTCTTCAAGCCCTTGGCCTTCCCAACGGATCTTCATGCCCAGTTCGTCAGCCGCCGCGTTGATGAAATCGCGGACGCTGTACTGCACACCCGTGGCAATAACAAAGTCATCCGGTTCTTCCTGCTGTAGCATAAGCCACTGCACCTCCACATAATCACGCGCGTGGCCCCAGTCACGTTTTGCATCCAGATTTCCCAGATAGAGAGTGTCCTGGAACCCCAGTTTGATTCGAGCCAGGGCGCGGGTGATCTTACGGGTAACGAAGGTTTCGCCCCGAACCGGCGATTCGTGGTTAAAAAGAATGCCGTTACAAGCATAAATCCCATAAGCCTCGCGATAGTTCACCGTGATCCAGTAGGCATAGAGCTTGGCCACGGCGTAGGGGCTGCGGGGATAGAAGGGCGTCGTTTCTTTCTGGGGAATTTCCTGAACCTTACCGAAGAGTTCCGAGGTGGACGCCTGATAGAACCGGGTGGTTTTCTCCATGCCTAGAATGCGGATGGCTTCAAGAATGCGCAGAGTACCTACTGCATCGGAGTTGGCCGTGTATTCCGGCTCTTCAAAAGATACGGCAACATGGGACTGGGCAGCCAAATTATAGATCTCGGTGGGCTTGATCTGCTGGAGGATCCGGATCAAGCTGGAAGAATCCGTCATGTCACCGTGATGGAGAATAAGATGGCAATCCGGTTCATGGGGATCCTGGTAGAGATGGTCAATCCTGTCCGTATTGAATAGCGAGGCACGTCGTTTGATGCCGTGGACCTCATAATCTTTCTCAATAAGAAACTCTGCCAGGTATGATCCGTCCTGACCGGTGATACCGGTTATAAGGGCTTTTTTCATTTTAATAATACCGCCATTAGGTTTTGCATTAAATACTCAGAGTGTTAACAGCTTCAACCTGATATCCTTATCGGCATTGGAAGGTTTTCTGGTTAAAAAGGTAGGCTACCGCCATTAGATATTGTTATAACACGCTAATATTTAAAGATAAATTTACCATCAAGGTATAATTCAATATAAAATAATTTAAACTAACCGGGATTGAAAATCAAGATTTTCATTAACTGTACTGTTCTACTTCAAAAACCCCCAGCATGTCTGTGCTATATATCACTTCCTGCCTTGTATTGCAAGTTTATTGTCAAGCCACGCCACGCCAGGATTTGTCCTCTATTTCCTTGTAAAACCTTCTTTATAACATAGTTTGATACTTTTCAAGGACACTTGTTGTAAGGTCTACTTCTGTTGATTTTTTGCTTAATGTTTTGACAATGTTGGTTGTTGTACAATAAACTTATCTTCCTATGATAATTGAAAACTTCATTACCTATATCTCCCGGGAAAAAAACGCGGATTATTTGCAGTTTGTACCTTCGACATCATTGGACATACAAACGAGGGCGGCTGATACTCCAACCCTGCTCTACATGCATGTACCTTTCTGTGAAGAACTCTGCCCCTATTGCTCTTTCAACCGCGTAGTCTTCCAGGAAGGACTCGCACGGGAATATTTTCGCGCCTTGCGCAAAGAGATTCTCATGTATAAGAAGCTGGGGTACGACTTTCAGGCCCTTTATGTCGGGGGAGGCACCCCCACTGTCCTTATTGATGAGCTTGAGGAAACTATCCATTTAATAAAGGAAAATTATCATATTTCTGAAATTTCCGTTGAAACAAACCCGAACCACCTTACAGGCCGTAATATAGAACGTTTAAAAGGTATGGGGGTAAACAGGCTTTCTGTGGGCGTGCAAACATTTGATAATGACATTCTGAAAGCATTAGAGCGCTACCATAAATACGGGAGCGGCGATGAGATTGCCGACAGGTTGAAGTATACACAGGGCAGCTTTGATACCCTCAATGTGGACATGATATTCAATTTCCCCATGCAGACAATGGAAATCCTGGAAAATGATCTGTCCGTGCTTATCGGACTGGGCGTAGATCAGATAACCTACTATCCGTTAATGGTCTCCGCTTATACAAAAGATGTGATGAGCAAAAAGCTGGGCATTGTAAACTATGAAAAGGGAAATCAGTTGTATTTCAGAATAACGGAAATGCTCTCTGCCAATTATAAGGCCAGTACGGCATGGTGTTTTTCGAAAAAAGAAAGGGTGAGCAGTGAGCGAGAGGGGGAGGCTCCAAGCGAACCGTTTGAACCGTTTAAGCCGCTCAAACCGTTTGAACCGTTGGGCTCGGAGGGGGTGACCCCCTTACGGGAACAGGCCCCCGCCAAGCGAGGACAAGCGCAAGCCCTGTCGAACATAAATGTCAGTGCGATAAATAGCTCACAAGGTGAGCGAGAAGGGGAGGCTCCACGGACTTTGTTCGTGGAGGGGGCGACGTTAGCCCCAATGCACATAAACGTCAGTGCGATAAATAGCTCACACGGTGAGCGAGAAGGGGAGGCTCCGACGGCTCTGCCGGTGGAGGGGGCGACGCGAGCCCCAATAATTGACGAGTACGTCGTCCACTACGAAGAGTACGCTGGTGTCGGAAGCGGTTCAATCGGCTATCTGAACGGCAGCGCTTATGCGAATACATTCGATATAAGGACTTATATTGATCAGGTAGACAGGGGCATGCTGCCGATTACCGGGAAAAGAGTGTTTTCCATAAAAGAGAGGATGTGTTACGATTTTCTGATGAAGCTTTTCGGTTTGAGTCTTGATATTAAAGAATTAAGCATAAGGAATAAAGTAAATGTTTACCGATATCTATGGTCCGAAATCCTCTTCTTCAGACTTGTCGGCGGGTTAAAAAAGTCCGGTAATATCCTGCACCTTACCAAAAAAGGACAATATTACTGGGTCCTCATGATGCGTGAATTTTTTATCGGCGTGAACAATTTCAGAGACTTTTGTCGTGCTGAAATGATGTCAAAAACAAAACATTAAGGGAGATAAAATGAAAATACGGTTTCTGGGCGCAATACGTAAGGTAACGGGGTCATGCTTTCATCTTTCCGTAAATGGTTTACAGATGCTTGTCGATTGCGGTATGAATCAGGGGAAAAATTCGGATGAGCTAAACAGGATGGCCTTTGACTTTGAGCCTGACAAGATAGATTATCTTCTCCTCACCCATGCCCATCTCGACCATTCAGGGCTTATACCAAAGCTTGTCGCAGCCGGATTCAACGGGCAGATATTAACTACAGCGGCAACAGCGGAACTTCTGGAGATCATGCTCTATGATTCTGCGCATATTCAGGAAAAAGATGCGGAATGGCTCACAAAAAAGTCCTTAAGGGCAGGGAAAGATGAGGTCTTCGAGCCGCTTTATACAAAAGAAGATGTGGAGCATGTAATACCATTTATTAAGAAAGGGCAATATGGAAACATCCACGATCTGGGCAGCGGGGTTAAATACAGGTTTGTCGACGCGGGACATATCCTCGGTTCCGGTTCACTTGAGATATGGTATCAGGCGGACGGCAAGGAGAAAAAGATTGTATTCTCAGGGGATATCGGAAAAAACGGAAACCCCATTATAAATGATCCGCAACATATAGAGGAAGCAGATTATGTTGTCATTGAGTCAACCTACGGCAACAGATTTCATAAAGGTTTAGAAGAAAGCGTAGTTGAATTTACTGAAGCAATAAAAAAGACTTTCAAGCGGGGCGGGAACGTCCTCATACCTTCTTTTGCGGTGGGAAGAACACAGGACATTCTATTTCTGCTCGAAAAGCTTACAAAAGAGAAAAAACTCCCACATCTGAACGTTTACATAGACAGCCCTCTTGCTGATAAAGCAACAAAGGTCTATATCGCACACGCAGAACTTTTCGATAAAGAGGCAGCTAACTCATTCTGGTTTAAGGGGGGCGAAGGAATGACTCTCCATTATACAACAGCCCTTGAAGAATCCCAGAAGATAAACAAGATAAAGTCCGGCGCAATCATTATTGCCGGCAGCGGAATGTGCGAGGGCGGACGTATCAGACATCATTTTAAGCATAATATATGGAGACCTGAGTGCAGCATCATTTTCACCGGTTTTCAGGTAAGGGGAACACTAGGACGATACATCGTCGACGGGGGAAAACGGACTCATATACTCGGCGAAGAGATGGCGATACGGGCAAAGGTGTATACCATCGGAGGGTTTTCAGCTCATGCCGACCAGACAGAACTCCTTGAATGGCTTGCAGCTTTTACAAATAAGCCTAAGGTCTTCATTGTTCATGGTGAAGAAAACGCTTCCCTTGAATTTGAAAGTGTTGTTCTGAAAAAACTGGGCCTCGACACACATGTACCCCGCAGAGGGGAAGAATTTGAAATATAAAAAGTCTTCCTTATTAATATAGCTCTGCCGGCATAAAAAAGTTGGATACAGCATTGGATACAGCAAAAGATATTAATTATATTTTATCCAGAAGCAAAAAACGAAAAAGGACTCTGTCTCTGCGGATTATGCAGGATGGGAGAATAATCATGCAGGTCCCTTATAGGACAACACAGGCGGAGATAGACAGCTTCTTCAATTCCAAGACCGACTGGGTAAGAAAGAAGCTTACAGAGAGGGCGGATAACTCCAAAAGAGATGCTGTAAAGCCTATAGCGTTTATCCCCGGCGATAAGTTTCTCTATCTGGGTGAGTGGTATCCGCTTGAATTTCAAAATACAAACGGCAGCAGAACCCCCCTTGGTCTTTCCTGGGGCACATTTGTTCTTGATGAAACAAAGGCAGACCGGGCAAGAGATCTTTTTATAAAATGGTATAAAGATGAGGCAAAAAGGCTGCTTACAGATAGAGTAAATTACTACAGCAAAAACCTCGGACTCTCTCCGAAAGACATAAAAATAACAAGCGCGCTGCTTCGCTATGGCTCCTGCTCGCCGGATAACAAGCTGTCTTTTACCTGGAGGCTTGTTATGTCACCCCTGGCCGTAATTGATTATGTTATTATCCACGAACTCATGCACATAAAGGAAAAGAATCATTCGGGAAGGTTCTGGAGTATAGTAGAGGCTGCCATGCCTGACTACAAAAAGCACAGGCACTGGCTAAGAGAGCACGGACATCTTTTAAAGCTATAATCAAAAGAATCTCTTCGAGTTTTTTCCTTCATTTGTAGCTGCCTGAAAAACGTTGACAATTATACATAAAAAACGTTACTTATCAAGTGGTTTATGGACAGGACTCTCCTTTTGAATACTACGTTTGAACCGTTGAGCGTGCTGGATTGGAAAAAGGCTGTCGTACTTCTTTATCTCGGAAAAGTTGAGGTTGTAAGTGAATATGACAAAGAGATAAAAGGTGTTTCCATAAGTATAAAACAGCCTGCCGTAATCAGGCTCTTGAGGTTTGTCCGGAATAATAATCACGTAAATGCTAAATTTTCAAGAAAGAATGTTTTTTTGCGGGATGACTATACCTGCCAGTATTGCGGGGAAAAGTTCGACCCGAAGAGTCTTACCTGCGACCACATTGTACCGAAATCAAGAGGTGGGGTCAATGAATGGTCGAATATCGTTACATCCTGTATGCGCTGCAATCTGAGAAAGGGCGATAAGCTCCCCGATGAAGTCGAAATGTATCCTATGAAAAGACCGACAAGGCCGAACGGGTTTTACATGCTCATGCTCCATGTAGGGGTACGGGTTTTTCCTGAGCACTGGAAAGATTACATTTTTATGAGATGAGGGATTGAAATGGATAGAATATGGGCACCATGGAGAATTGAGTACATCAGCAGCACTACAGTAAAAGGTGAAAAGAAATGCTTCCTCTGTGTTGACAGTCAGGATGATGATGAACATCTCGTAGTCGGGAGAAAAGGCAGCGCTTTTGTGATTATGAACAAATTTCCCTATTCGAACGGGCATGTTATGGTGGTTCCTGTAAGACACACAGGACTGCTGGAAGGACTGGCCGATGAAGAGCTTGCCGACATGATGTCCCTTGTAAAGATCATGACGACAATTTTCAAGGAAGAGTTCAATGTCGATGGATTAAATGTGGGCATCAATGTAGGTCGCGCCGCAGGCGCAGGGCTTGAAGAGCATATTCATATCCATGTAGTTCCGAGATGGTTCGGCGATTCAAATTTTATGGCTGTAGTCGGGGAAACAAGGGTTATTTCCGAACATATATATGAATCCTACAAAAAACTGAAGAGAAAGTTTATTGAAAAAACTCTTTGATAACAGCCGGCCCCTTTTAAATCCTGTTGATCTGGTCCGGACTTTTACGAAAAGGACATCGGAAGAGCTTGCCTTACCGGCCAGGACGATCATTGTATTCAGCATAGGCGACCTGAAACGGATATTAGCCGGAAGAAATCACCATCTTGTCGACACATGGACAAGATTCAGGCAGCTATACGCGATTGAAGGTACAGACACCATAATCATACACTCATCCTTCGGAGGGCCCAATATCGCTGCCCTCGTGGAAGAATTATCTTCTTTCGGCGTAAGAGAATTTATCATATGGGGCTACTGCGGGGGCATAGGAAAGGCAGTAAACCTCGGTGATATTATTATTGTAGAAGGAGCATTGCGAGAGGACGGCGTATCCTATCATTATATCAAGGATACAGACGGAGAAGATACGGACAGCTTTATCTATACTGACTGGCTTAATAAGTGGGAAGGGCAGGTTGAGGACCGGGGTTTTTATAAAGGTCTGATCTGGAGCTGCGACGCCATATACAGAGAAACAAAGGATAAAGTTATTAAATACAGAAACATGGGTATCTCTGCTGTGGAAATGGAAGCAGCTTCCTTTTACGCGGTATGTAAATACAGGAGAGTAAAGGGCATCGCTTTTCTGGTTGTCTCAGATCTGCTCAACGATAAAGGATGGACACCCGGTTTTCATACAAAGCCCTTTAATCAGGGAGTAAAAAAGCTGTTGGATTTCATGATGGAACAGGTGGTTGTATGATATTTCGCGGGAATAGTTTTTCAGGAGCCGATCAGCAATATTCTCTTAACGTTTCTTCGATTTTCTTCTTTATTTCTTCAATAATTATTGGCTGCACTGTCAACGGCTGTTCCTGAATGACCGGTATCCTCTCCTCCAGAGAGGGGCGATTGTTCCGGTATATGACGCCGATGGGGATACGTTCCCCCCATTCGAGAGATTTCCTGAAGGCCTCGACCCTGTCTTCCGGGTTATATGTCGATTCGATCCGGTATACCCTTTGCTGATACCACTGGTAGGTATTTACCTTATTAAAGGTAACACAGGGCTGCAATATATCTACAAGAGAGAATCCTTTATGCGCTATAGCCTCTTTAATCAACCCCTTCAGGTGTTCCTGCTCACCCACATATCCCCGGCCGACAAATGAGCAGTCCAGGGCTACTGCAAGGGCCATTGGGTTTAATTGTTCCGAAAGCACCCCGAAGGGCTGGTTCTTAGTCACCATTCCCTCTGTGCTCGTAGGGGAAGCCTGGCCTTTTGTGAGTCCGTAAATCTGGTTGTCGTGGACAAAGAGCTTGACGCCTATATTTCTCCGTATGGCATGGACAAGGTGGTTGCCGCCTTCACCGTAGCCGTCTCCGTCTCCTCCCTCCGCCACAACAAGCATTTCGTGATTGGCAAGCTTAACCCCTGTCGCCACAGGAAGAGCTCTGCCGTGCAAGCCGTTAAAGGTATTGCATTTCAGATAATGGGGGAATTTTCCTGCCTGACCGATGCCGGAAACTATTACAAATTGATGAGGCTCTATGCCAAGCTCCGCATAGACTTCCTTAAAGACCTTCAGAATGCTGAAATTGCCGCACCCCGGACACCAGGCAGGAGTTCGGCCTGTATTATAATCTTCCAATATAGGCATCCAGCTCTCCTGTAAGCTCTTCCGTAAGGAAAGGTCTTCCGTCAAACCTGTTGATTATTGCATTGAAGACATAGCCTGTCTCAGATTTTACAAGACGGGCAAACTGACCGGTAGCATTATTCTCAATACATATGGCAAGTCTTGCATTCATTAACACATCAAGCCAGGCATCCCTTTCCGGAAAAGGATAAACCTCGCTGAAATGCAGCATAGCAATTTTCTTGTCTTTGGATAATACATCAACGGCATCTTTCATGACTCCATAGGTTGAACCCCATCCTGTAATGATAATTTCCGGATTTTCACTGCCGTAAAAATAAGGAGGGTTTATCTCCCTTCTTAAATAAACCAGTTTCTGAAAAAGCCGCTTTATAACCATTTGCGTTCTTGTTTCACCATCCTCGATAAGATGGCCTTCTTCATCATGCTCGTCGCTATCAGTGACAACAACATGTTTTGCCTCACCGGGCACACCAAAGGGCGACACACCGTTTTCAGTTATAAAATGGCGCTTATATTCGGAAAGAGATGAAAAGGCATCACCCCTTAATCTGTAATCATTATATACCAGTATGCCGGGGTCAAAATTGGAATAAGTCCACTGCGCGTCCGACAGATACTGATCGGTAAAGATGAATACCGGTATCTGGTATTTCTGGGAAATATCAAAGGCTTTATTCGTTAAGTAAAATGCCTGTTCAGGCGTTCCGGGCGCAAAAATCACCCTGGGGAACTCACCATGACCCGAATAAAGGGCAAAGAGCAAATCAGCCTGTTCTGTCCTTGTAGGCAGTCCTGTTGCCGGCCCCGGTCTCTGAGCAAGGGCGATGACAATAGGTGTTTCCGTCATGGCGGCAAGCGAGAGTCCTTCCACCATAAGGGCAAAACCGCCGCCGGAGGAACCGGTCATAGACCTGACCCCGGCATATGATGCACCGAGCGCCATGTTGATTGCCGAAATCTCATCCTCTGCCTGTTCAACGATTATTCCGTATTCCATTGCTTTGCCGGCAATATAGGTCATAATGCCTGTTGACGGCGTCATGGGATAGGCCGAGTAGAATTTTAATCCCGAGGCAATAGCTCCCAGGCCGACAGACTCATTTACCCCGATAAGCATCTTTTTCGATGCAGGCGGGGCAATTGAGAAGTCGCATTTCAGGCAATTAGTGTCGGCATAATCCCTGCCTGCAAGGGCAGCCCTTTCATTCATTTTAATAATTTCTTCACTCTTTTTAGCGAGAGTTTGTTTCAGCACTTCATTAAGAATATCCATACTCATACCCAACATACCGAGCACTGCACCAATTGCAACGGTATTTGCCATAATCCTGTCGCCGCCGGCATTGAGGGCAAGGCCCGTAAAAGGGACATCGAGAAAATGAGGTTTTTCATATTTTTCTTTGAGGGATGCCGAATCATATATAATCATGCCTTTTTCGGAAAGCTCCCCTTCATGGAGTACAATGCTTTCTTTATCAAGGGCAACAACAATGTCTATCTTTGTCCGGGAAGCTGTAATCAGCGCATCTGAGAGTCGTATCTGGTAGAAGTTATGTCCTCCCCTGACACGTGATTCATAATCCTGGTGGGTAAAAACATGATAACCGGAGCGTGAAAAAACCTTTGACAGCGTATCACCGATTGTCTGAATGCCCTGGCCTGCCTCACCGCCTATCTTAATCGAATAATCCAGAAAACGCCTCCTGCGTCTCATTATACAATCCGCAAAAAAGAAACATCAAGCTTAATATGCAGCGACAGGATAACGAAGACTTGACAGACATGGCTTTTATGTCATTTAATAGAACCATATGGCAATTGTTCTGTAATAGAAGCTTCGGTTCACGCATTGATCTCACAAATACACAGCCCCTGTTGTTCCCTGTGATATGCTGGTATTTGCGGCTTCTAGGAGGTTGTCGGACATTTTATCTTGCCGGAATCAGCATGGTGGGACGCTTATTATCACCCACTTGAAGAACGACTTGAATTGCTTCGGGAAAAGTATGCCGCAACCCCGGAAAAGGTTGAGGTAATAGAATCCATTCAGATGGAAATCGAGATATACCGTAAATACTCCGGCTACTATGGATATGTCTTCTATGTAATGCAGCGTATGTAATCGTATTTTCAGGAACCCGGTAATTCTGATTTAATCAACAAGGCCCCGAGGGTGAACACCTCGGGGCCTTGTTGTCTTTCAGGGAGCCAAGCATAAGCTGGGGATTTTGCAGACGGATTCTATCAGGCTGTGATTCAAGGTTAAAAAAGGTTGCATCTTTTTCCTTTCCTAATATGCACGCCAGGGTGGTTTTTCCACATTGCCTTGGGCCAAGAAGCACAGTTACAGATGAACGGTTTACCGCCTTTGATAATCTTTCCAGATATAATGACCGGTCAATAATATCGTGAAATCTTGAGGCAAGGGGTCGATATTTTACCTGCAAGGTGTGAGCTTCGGGGTTTCCCAAAAAAAGATGGTTTTTAGAAACATGCCCTTCTGTCATTTCATGGATGACTCTTTTAAGACCTACGAAAAGCAGCAACTGCGTGGTTTCCTAAGGGCAAGAATTACATGAAGAAATACTTGCTCCCCCCATTTCCGGATGATTTTTGTTTCAAATCCAAATGATTTCTTATTAAGGGAAAAATATGGGTTACAATATGAAACCTGCAAAGTATAACAGAAAACAGCAAAACAATAATTATGCCTGCCGTGTTCATGCGATATTTTCTGTAAAAGAGGTATATTCAATATCGTTTATTATTTTTTTCCTTCCCCGTTTTTTTCCCATCGTTTACCGGTTACGTAAGTGACAACTACTGCTATAATAGCAAGTCCAAACAAACCGAGATATACAAACCAATTTGGCACCATAATCTTTACCTTCTTGCAGATGTTTATGTTAATTCCCCACTCAATCACAAGAGCGGGGAATTGTGCCGCTATTAGTGGCCGCCTAATACGTCAGGGATTGACATCGTATCGAGAGTTACGTTGGCCGGCAAGTTGAAGACATTATCAGAAGACATCTTCTTGATATTCTTATATTCCCTACTCCATTTTCCATTAGTATTTACCATTTTCACGGGAAAACGTATGTCCGTTGCAAACCACTGATGATATTTTTCATTCTTATTATCCTGTTTGACGGTAACCTCATATTTCTTAGTCGGATGTCCATCTATAGTTTCTGCACCAATTTGCTTTCTGCTTACTTCACCGAATATTTTTTCCTCTGTCCATGGTTTCAAGGCTGGTGTTAATTTTGCCTCAATATATGTATTTTCAGCACTATTAATCTGCCACAGCAGACCTTTATCCCCCCTTACAATCGTGTACATAGGAGTGCTACCTCTTTCAACGCGGCACTTGTTATCTTTTAAATAAATTTTACCATTTCTTGTTACTTTTCCTTCTTTAGTAATCATGTCTGCCGTAATATCAATTGCAAATACATTTGAAAGCATTGCGATTACGAATACGAGCACGAACCCTGATACCGTCAAATACTTTTTCATTACCTTCCTCCTGTTTAGTTTATAAAATATTGATTCTTAAGAGGTTAACAGATTGGTTTTACCTCCTGCTTCCTGTCAGAGATGAAGCCGTAACAGATCCGGCCCAACAAACAGGCAGGTTCTTTTAACAAACTACTTATACAATGATTCACTGTTTGCATTTCCCGATTGAACCTATTTTGCACATCTTGCCATTGATCCAGGTTGCCTGATCAAGAAAAACATTTGTAAGCGTTGCTTTAGACACATCAGCGCCTGATAAATTGGCAAAGGAGAGATTAGTACCTGATAAATTGGCGCCTGATAGATTGGCTTTTGAAAGATTTGCGTTAGACAATACTGAATTTGATAAATCTGCCCCGGATAGATTTGCGGAGGAAACATCAGCGTATTCCATATCAATATTATTCAATTTTGCCCCTGAAAGGTCACACTTCATGCACTTGCTTGTTTTTTTCAGTGCCTGAACTTGCTTTTCATCAAAAGCATAAAGAGGTGTCAACAAAACATAAAAACAGAAAATAATCATGACAATAACCAAAATCCCTTTTAAATTGTTCATAAAAGCCTCCTTTTTTTATTTATAACTACAAAAAAAAGCCGCTACTGAAGACTTTGCTTCAGATAGCGGCCCGACTATTCTGTGTATTTACCTCCAGAGATAATTAACGTCTCTGAACCCGTGTAGATATTTGGTTGTTTGTTTTCTCTATACCATAAAATATTTATAGAGCTTTCAGGATAAGAAAGTCAAGTTTTTTTAAAGGTATCGGGAATAAAATTGTATACAACCATAAATAACTAACTTTAAAAGGAAATTGAGGATATTCTTAAACAATATAAATGATATCCTTCGTTTCTATCGGTAATATGCAAGACTCTAATAAAAGCCATATGCAATATTTGCATTTGGAAGCAAGTATCTTTCTCATTTTATCAAAACTATTAATAAACAGGAATTACTCTGCGCTTCTGGCAAAAACCACGCAGTATCGCTTCTAAGGCAAAAACTGCGAAGCTTAACTTTCAGGCAAAAACCGCGAAGCTTGATTTCATGCCAGCCATTTTTTATTGACAACTCTTTTTCGTCATAACAGAATGTACGAGCACACAACAATCAGGAGGTTTTGGAATGTATATAGTCTATTTGATTCTCGCAATTGTATTTGAGGTCTCAGGCACAACAAGCATGAAATTTTCACAGGGTTTTACAAAACTCATCCCTTCAGTCCTTATTTTTCTATGCTATGCGATCAGTTTCTTTTTTCTCACCCTTACCCTTAAAAAGCTTGAATTAAGCATTACATATGCGGTGTGGGCAGGTTTGGGTACCGCCCTTATTGCAGGCATAGGCATAATCTGGTTTAAAGAACCCGTCACATTGACAAAACTTGTTTCAATAACCCTCATTATTCTGGGCGTTATAGGTTTAAACTTAAGCACAGGAGCACATTAAAAACCGGTTGACCAAGCCAAAGGAATTCTTGCCTTTATCCAGGCAAAACATCCGGGCCTGTCCGCTAAGTCCGGGTCGGAGGCAGGAAATGTATACAATTTGGATGAGATAATAAGTGATCTGGTGAGGTATAATTTGAAGCCCGAAACCCTCCCGGAAGAAATCGTTCTCACAGTGAGAACGATTTCAAAAATCTCCGGAAAGTCAATACAGACGCTGCATCGCACGATATCGCTATTAAAACCGGTTCCTAAAATTCAGGAGGCCTGCCCTCGAGTGATTTCCCGTTTCTACGGACGGGCATCGGGGGCAATTTCTAACGGATGATTTCCCGTTCATAATCGCTTATTTGCACGAAACTGACTCCGAATATGTAATCCCGTCCCTCTCCCCCGGGGAGATAAACAACCATTCTGCGCTTCACTTCCCCGCAAATAGAATCACCCACCACCCCTCTCGTCAAAATGCCTATTTCAGCAACCGTGCCGGTTTTGAGTATTTCGGAAACTTCAATGGCGCCATCTTTCATTCAAACTCTCCGTCCGATCTATCGGGCTTATCCGCCAATTTGCCTGTTTCCAGCTTTTCTATCTCATCTCCTCAGGGTAAATGGACGCGGCGGATTTCCCGGATGAGTGCTGCCTCCCTGCCATTTTTGTTTTATGATGATTGTTTTTCCGTCATCGTTCCATTGCACATGCCAGGGATAGAGAGTCCCCTGAAGTTCGTTGGGGTTTGATCCTGTATTTAAGGTAACTTTTGCGGTAATTGACCCGATTGCCTGCGATACCCTCATGTCCTGCATGTATTGGTTTATGATCGCAGGACTGCCGAAAGTCAATATGACAGAAACGGTATTACCCGATATTGATCCTGAGACAGGAATACTGCCGGCAGGCGTTTGAAAAGAACCGTTTACACCGGAACCGGATTGACTCAAATTCATTTTGCCGTTAAACCTGCCCTTGCTGTCAACAGCATTCCACGTGCCATTTATGGTGAATTTATCTGCCGGGAGTTTCTGTGAAGTATAAGACCTTCCGACAGGCGGCTTTACATCCGGTTTTTGCTGCGGTATTGTTGCCGGACCGGTAGTACCCGGTTTTTCATTCCCGCCTAAGAGGGATGAAATAATATTGCCTATAACATCAGGCTGTTCCCCTTTTTTGACCACCGTCACATTGTGGGAGGTCTGTGCCAGCTTTATTGGATTGGGCTTATATTTCATCCACAATTCTGCTATTACATGGTATGTGCCCGGCGCACTTCCCGGCAATGTAATGGAATTGACATAGTTGAACCTTTTGCCGTTTACTATCCAGCTATAAAAGAGGGCGGAAGAAGGGACATTGGTGTCATTTACAGCAGCGGCAAGCTCCGCTTTATCCCCTGTTTCTATTGAATATGGACCGTTTATCGATATGGACCCTTTTGCCGGGTCGGGCCCGGCTGCTGCAAAAACATGCGTTGCATCGCCTGCCCGCTGCCATTGACCGCCTATTGCCTGCCAGACTACAACACGCACAACATTCCTGCCCTGATTGTTTACTTTCATGGATTGGGTTTCGCTGTTGCCTCCAAATTTTACATTATTAATTGACCACACAAAACCATATCCAGGTTCTTTATCGCTTTTGCTGAGCGATTTTACCTTTACTTTAAAAGTCGCCTCATCTCCAACTTTTGCCTCATCAGGCCCATTCAGGGTTACAGTAATCTTACGATCCTCAACAACCATTTTGTGTATTGCTTCGCCAAGCCTTACCGTGCTTTTCGTATCGGGCCGTTCTACATAAACAACAAGGTTTACAAGGTATGTCCCCGCATGTGCGATGATTTTTTTGAACACTGTAGAAGCGCCGAGCACGTGTTCGTCTCCTGCTAAACGCCATGCATATTTAAGAGCCGGTTTTATAGAATCTACAACATCTACCTCCGCTTCTAATTCTACCGTATCAGCGACAAAGGCCTGAGTTGCCCCGGTGATCTTGACGGATACGCGGGGTTTAAGGTTGAAATCAACCATAACAGGGATTTTTGCGCTTTCTTCATCCTTGGGTTTAACGGTTATTTTTTTCGACTCTTCAGCAAACCCCGATGCCTCGGCAGTAAGGGTATATGATCCGGGATTGACCTCGTTAAACTTTGCCTCTCCTGTTTCATCAGTATTTTCAGGTGATCTTGAGGACATACGGATTTTTACATCAGAAATGGGTATTGAGCCTGATTTTACCCGTGCCAGAACAATGCTCTGTATGGGCTCAAGGGTGGTTGTATGCATATCCTCCCTCATCGGCACAAGATCAGTGCTTTCAGTGAATTTCCTGAAGCCCTCCGCAGCAACGTGTATGGCATACTTTGCCGGTTTGATGCCTTTTATTGAAGCAATACCGTCTGTACCGGTAGTACCGCTGTACTTTGCCCCCTCTGTAGTCAATGTTACATGTGCATTGCCTATGGGTTTCCCGAAGCTGTCTTTCACTTCAATCTTAATGGCCTTCAGGTTTACCTTTGTTTTGTCAATGAGGTCTTTTTGCGCATCATCAAAGCCTTTTGTCGTTAGCCCTTCATCCGTCGAAAAGGTGGTGTAACCCTGGTGCTTGTGCATCAGATCACCCCAGCTCTCGGTTTTTATACCATTCCAGGCGCTGTTTTCGAAATTTTTAAAACTGCCTTCTGATCCGCCGTGCGTCCATAGATCAAAAGAATAGGGGACCCCATCGATAACAACAACCGGGGCAACATGGTTGGTATTTACATCAACCCAGGACATATATGCTCGCCAGCCCTCTTTATAGCCCACGACAGAGTGGAGCTGACCTTTATCAAAACCTGCTCCTTTAAGGGCCTCTGTGAGGGCATCATTCAAATAACCGCAGGTTCCCGCATCGATCTTGTTGTATTTGACTGCCGCGTCCATACGGCCAAAAATAGAGGTGTTCGGTGTAATACCTTTTTTATCAAGCTCTTTGGCTACCTCCGAGGCAATGAACTTTGCCTTTTCAACCTCATCTGAAGGGGCGTTAGATTTCAACTGTTCACCGAGTTTTTTCCAGTAATCGGATGATGGGACCTGGGTCTTCAGACTTTGGGTATCAGGGACAGTATAACCGTGATCTTTCCGTATATCGGACGGCAGGGGCCTGTCAGCCAGGGATGAGCCAGCCGGGATTAATGTTGCAAGCAGCATGAAAAACAGCATTATCACAAAACAATATCTTCCGCACTTTAAATTGTTTCTTCTAACCAACTGTTTTTTCATGGATAATTTCCTCAGTTCCAGTCATCTGTCTGCGGCTGGGGGAGTTGATAGGACATGAGCGTTTCAATATATTTGTTGAAACCGTCCTCCTCGCCTCTTTCCAGTTTTTCTATTTCCGGGAGTATCTTTTTCATAAGGCCCTCATCCTGTACAACGTTGACGGGGTATTGCCCGAAGGACCCGCGACGCAACAAAGAGTATGCCTGCTTCTGCTGCTTTGTCAGTGAAAGGTACGCATCAAGTTCCCTGAGCATATATTCCTTTTTTTCATCAAGATAACCGTCTACCTGCATGAGGAGGTTGAGGCCGAAATCTCCGCAGGAAAAAAAGCTCCGCATCTCCCTAAGAGTTGCCACAAGAAGACGTATCTCAGCCACAATCTCTTCTTCTGTCATAATTACGAATATGCCCTCTTTAACCATTTTTCTCATCGGCGACTGAGGGTGCATGGCAAAGGTTCGGACTCTTATAAAGTCTGGTTCAACAAGGTTCAGCAGCCTTGCTGTTTCAAGTGCGTGTTCTTCACTTAACGCTCGCCCTGCTATGCCGGGCATTATATATTCGGATAATTCTATACCTGCTTCTTTCACATGCCTGCCGCCTTCAACAATATCTTCCTGCGTAATGCCCTTTTTGATCATTTTCAGCACCTTGGCTGAACCGCTTTCCATGCCTGCATGGATTCTTGTTATGCCTCCTTCTCTGAGTTTCATTAAATCCTCCACACTTTTCCTTCTCAGTGTAGGCGCTCGCGCATAGGACGTAATCCTTTCAATGGAAGGGAATTTTTCCCTGAGATACTGAATAATTTCCAGCAACGCTTCAGTTTTCATCAGGAGGCTGTCCGCGTCCTGGAGGAATGCAGTCCTGACAGGATAACCCCTGAATTCATTGACCATGCTGTCGATATCACCTTTTACCTCATCAACAGTTCTTCTGGAAAATTTTACCCCTTTATATGCCGGACAGAAAACACACTGGTTCCACGGGCAATTTCTGGTTACTCTTAAAAGCAGGCTCGAAGCCTCACTGGGCGGCCTGATAACTCCCTGTTCATACATGATGTAATCTCCTTAGGTTTTTATGCATTTTAAAATATATATCTTTTTTAAGGGAATTCAAGGAAAGAAATGGGGGAGTCACAGGGGAGGGGTGATTCATTTATTTCCCTTTGTCAGGCGTCCTGAATTTTAAAAACCAGTTTTAATAGAGACCCCGTGCAAAGCAGCGGCTGTATTGACTTTACAACGATTTCAGAAATTGCTAACACAGTGTTAGCAATTTAAGTAAACGACAATAAGTCCGAAAAATGTTGCCTAATTTTCATAAAAGGGGTAGAAATGAAAATGGGGAACCGTTGAAATGAACCTCCTCGCAGCAGAGCTACGGGGTATCAGAGGAATGAGGCCACATAATTATGCCCCCTCACCCTGCCCTCTCCCGCAAGGGGCGAGGGAATATGGTTACCCCGCAGCAAAGCTGCGAGGAATCATCAGATTGAAAAACAACATTAAAGGGAGGTACAAATGCATATAGTCGTAAAAAAGTATATAGGGTTGATCCTTTTCGCAGCAATTGTTATTTTTGGTTGCACATCATCACCCCCGCCCCCTCCGGACAATTTTACAGCTATCATGACCACTCAAGGTATGGAGATGCCCATGGCGCGGATGGGAAGCAAGAGCCGCATAGAGAATCCTCTCATGAACGGCATCATAACCATCACCCTTGGCGATGCAAAGAAAACAATCATGATGAATACGAAAAACAGAACTTATTACGAGCAGCTCCTGCAGGATAGTGAGCAGGCGCCTACTGTCTACGATTCTGATGTTGTATTTGAGAAAAAGAAGGTAGGAAATGAAAAAATTGACGACCATCCCTGTGTAAAGTACGATGCCGTCTATTACAGAAAGAGCAAGCCCGATGAAAAACACAAAGCCACGTTTTGGGAGGCTCAGGATCTGAAGGGTTTTCCTGTCCAGACAGAAATCGTAGTGCCGTCTAACCCGAACTACCCGAAATCAGGTGGAAAAATGGTAATGAAATACAAAGACATCAAGCTTGGCGCGGCCACAGCTTCGATGTTCGAGGCTCCCTCCGACTACAAGAAAGTAAACAGCGTACAGGAAGTGCTGGGTTTCGGGAGCTTGGGGGATATGGGAAAAATGATGAATAGAATGACTAAAGGGCAACGCCCGTAGCTGAAGCAATTATAAGGATAAGAGATCAAGAGCAAAGGGCAGGTTTAATTCCAATTCTAAATCAAGGATGGAATCAAGGCGGCAAGGAAGAGGCGACCCTCCTCTGCGGGAGGACAGGCATACAGTAATAGTACGTCGGAGGAGCTGATGACGAAGCCAACGATGATAGCGCCTTGATTTAGAATTGGAATAAGAGGATAAATGGGAATTGTATTAGGATTTTCGTTGTTCATCGGGGTCTTCTTCGGGGCGCTAATCTCCATTCCGCTTGTAATAATTGCAGTTATTGCGACCGTGAAGGGGTCAAAGAAACGAATGCATGTCTGGCGGGTTTTTGTTCCGGTTGCGTTTGCATCCTTACTCCTGCTTGTTCCTGGTGTTTATTATTGCCCTTACAACACGGGCGCTCCGGGAAGTAATTATTCTTTACTGTTCGGACATTTCTTTTTTGTTGGGCTCGCTTACGCGCTTACTCCCGGCATTGCGACAGCTCTGGCCTTTCTGTCAACCCTGTTTTGTCCTCGCAATTATTCCAAAAGCAAAATAGAGGCTTGATTAAAGGATCAGCATATTTATCCGGGAAAGGATAGCGCTTGCTTAGGGCAGGCAGCTATGCAGAGGCCGCATTTCAGACAATCGCCTTTATGGGACATCCCTGTATCACTTTTCAATTCATAGGGAGTAAGCTGCATGGGACAGGTTTTTTCGCAAAGTTTGCAATCATTACATAATTCATGATCCATGATAAGCCGGTTTCTATTTTTACCTACCCAGTTTGACATGGTTCCGATAGGACAGATATAGCACCAGGAACGCTGGTGATAGATAATTGCAAGTATAATGCCTATTGTTGTGGTAATAGTGAGAAGCAGCATAAAAAAACCGCCTATGGCGTAAAAATCCGGCCAGAGCCGTGTTATCTGGACAGCAAGCATGAACATAAGAAAGGACATGACCCCGATGCGTACAGGCAGGTTCCTTAATGCCTGTGGAATCTTTTTTTCAGGGCTGATAATTTTCGTGTAAGTATCTGCAAAGGAACCCCTCGGACAAAACCAGTTGCACCACTTCCTTCCTTTAAAACCTGCCATTCCGATACCAGCCACCATGCAGGCCGGAATGAAGTACCCTATAAGAGGGAAAAACCATCCTGCCCCGAAAAGTATGATAAATATTCCGCCCATGATAAACTGCTTTATCTTCCTCGGCTGTTTTACGACTTTATAATTTTCTTTTATCTTTTTCTTTTCTGAAACATGCACCATATTTTCCTCCCTGGCCTGGTCTACACTAAATCATGTTATACTTTTATAATCATTTTTTACAATATCGCAATAATAATGAATAAATTAGAAACAGCCGGAGCTCACGCCGACAGCTTGATATGTCTGCTCCATAATGTTTAAATAAGACAGGCTCCATGATACTGCCTTTCAGATTATTTAACGAGGTTTTTTATGAATACGCTGCCAAACTATAAGGCATCTTTTTTTATGAGTCAAAAAAGAAAGGATGGTTTGAAACTCCGGGTTATATATGCAGGCGATCATGTATATACGGATTTCCATATAGGCGACCAATTCCGCAGTGAGACCGATTCAATCTATAATGGTATTCTCTTCGGCATCATGGATGTGCTTATGTGGTATGCCATCATGATGCAAACAAAGAAAATATGTATGACAAAAAAGATCGATATGGAATTCTTTGAACCTGTATCATGCAATATCCCCTTTCGCGCCAAAAGCAGGCTGATCAGCCATGATAAAAGAAACTTTCACGTTGAAGCCTGGATTGAAGACAGCAATGGCCGGATTTACACAAAAGTTACAGCACTTTTCAGGGAGGGGAAGGGAATGAATATAACAAAAATCATTAACAATTTTGACTTTAGTGAAACAACCCCTGAGATGAAAGAACTGTTTAATTCATTTATCGAATAAATAATTGTAAAAGGGAAGGCTGAAATTTATTTCATACCAAGTTGCATTCAAAAGCAGACCGAGGCATCGACGAGGAGCCGACCCTCCTCTGCGGGAGGACAGGCGTAGGCGTACGCTGTAGTACATCGAGGAAAGCGACGAGGATACCCACAGGGGGCACAGGTACAACGAAGGTATGCGAATGAAGGCAACTTGGTATCACACATCAGCATAGATAAACGGATTTGATAGGCGAGGCAAAAAAGATGAAGTACGATTTCGATGAGGTTATTGAACGAAAAACCACTGACAGCATTAAATGGCAATGGTACGACAGTGAAATTATCCCTTTATGGGTAGCAGATATGGATTTTGTTTCTCCTGAGCCGATTATCCGGGCACTCCATGAACGGGTTGACCATCGCGTCTTTGGATATGCATGGGCCAGCAAGGAACTTATTAATGTTATCCGGGAACGGCTTAAGAGGCTTTACGGATGGGATGTTCAGGCAGAGCATATAGTTTTTGTGCCTGGCGTGGTAACAGGCCTTAATCTCGCATTTCAGCTTTATGCTGATCCAGGGGATGCCGTATTGGTTCAACCGCCTGTTTATTCACACTTTATTACTGATCCGGTTATCCGTGGCCGCATACTGATTGACCCCCCATTAGTAAAAAAAGATGATACCTACGAAATAGATTTCGATGCATTTGAAAAAGCAATAAATGAACGAACCAGAATATTTGTGCTCTGCAACCCTCATAATCCTGTTGGTCGTGTTTTTCAAAAACGCGAGCTGGAGCGGCTTGCCGAAATCTGTTTGCGTCATAATATTCTGATTTGCGCAGATGAGATTCACTGCGATCTTCTGTATCCTGGTCATCAACACATACCCATTGCTGCTCTCAATAATGAGGTGGCTGACAGGACCATTACTTTCATGTCCCCGAGCAAGACTTTTAACCTGGCAGGATTGAAGTGTTCCTTCGCTGTCATCACAAATCCTGACCTTCGAAAAGCCTGGGCGAGAGGCAGTGAGGGGCTTATTCCGCATGTAAACACCTTTGGCCTGACAGCAGCCCTTGCAGGCTTCAGAGACGGACAGGAGTGGCTGGATCAATGCCTCTCCTACCTGAAGGACAACAGGAATTTTCTGGCTGACTATATTCGCGAAAAGCTTCCTTCTCTCAGCATGACCCGCATAGAAGGAACCTATCTGGCCTGGCTCGATTGCAGGGAATCAGGAATACAAGGAAATCCTTATCATTTCTTTCTTAAAGCGGGCAAAGTGGCACTCAACAATGGGGCTGAATGCGGAAAAGGCGGGGAAGGATTCGTGAGGCTCAACTTTGCCTGTCCGAGGAAGACGCTGACTGATGCTTTAGAGCGTATGACCCGTGCTTTAGAAAAATTGTAGTTCGATACTGAAAAAATTACAGGCTGTTTAAGATACAATATTTTAATTCACAATAATAACTTATTAACGTCAAATATGCTCAATTGGTAATAAACATTATCATAATTTCTTGCATAATTATAATCTGTTACTCGTCTTTTGATAAATTTACCCGATCTTTTTGTTGCCCTTGGAAAGTTTTTTTAATTTAAGATTTGATAATTTTACAATCACAAGATTCCATTAATTCCTGACATTATTATTGATTTTTTATTCAATAAAATTTTTGATAAAATAAATAATAAAATATTATGAAATTATAAAAATATTTAAGTGCAATATTTCACAAATATATATTATATATATTGAGTTTAAGTAAACATCGGGAAAATTAAATATAAGGTTTACACAACAGAGTGCCGGTGACAGCAGCATTCAAATAATCGAGAGCATAAGCGGCATATACACCCGGCTGCCACCGTACCTGATTAAAGACCATATGAAGGAGAAGAGGTTATGGATATTTCGAGAAGAAAATTCCTCATTGGCGGCGGCATTGCAGCAGCAGGTCTTGCCATTCCCGGAAAACCTGCCGATGCAGGCAATTTTGACTCACCGGAACTCAGAACCAAAGGCCTGAAAACAACTACTACCATCTGCCCCTTCTGTGCAGTAGGATGCAGCATGATCGTGCATGTGAAAGATGGTAAAATCGTAAATATTGAGGGGGATGAGGCAAGCCCTATCAACAGGGGATCGCTCTGTTCAAAAGGCGGCGCCATGTTCCAGGTTGCGAACAATGAAAGGCGACTTAAAAAGGTAATGTACCGCGCCCCCGGTTCTGAAAAATGGGAAGAAAAATCATGGGACTGGGCTCTTGACCGGATTGCAAAGCTGATGAAGGAGACCCGTGACAGGACATTCAAAGAGAAAGAAACCAATAAAAAAGACGGCAAAGAATACAAAGTCAACCGCACAGAAGGCATAGCGATCTTTGGCGGGGCAGGCCTCGATAACGAGGAATGTTACTTGGAAAGCAAGTTTGCCCGTTCTATCGGCGTGGTTTACCTGGAACACCAGGCCCGTCTCTGACACTCGTCTACAGTCGCCGGTCTGGCGGCATCTTTTGGACGGGGCGCCATGACAAATCACTGGAACGACTTGAAAAACAGTGATTCTATTATGGCTATAGGCTGTAACCCGGCTGAGAATCACCCTATCTCTTTCAAATGGATCGAAGAGGCTATGGAAAAGGGTGCGAAGCTTATTTCCGTAGATCCGCGATTTACCAGGACTTCATCAAAAGCAAATATTTACGCGCGCGTCAGGCCCGGTACAGACATTGCATTTCTTGGAGGTCTTATCAATTATGCCCTGCAGAACGACCTTATCCATAAAGAATATGTCCGCGACTATACAAACGCATCATTTATCGTAACTGAAGGTTACGGCTTTAAAGAAGGCATGTTCGCGCACTGGGACGAACGTGAAAAGGCTTACGACATGAAGGCCTGGGCATATGCGCTCGACGCGTCAGGAAAGGCCCGCCACGACCCGACGCTGTCGGACCCCCGTTGCGTGTTTCAACTGCTTAAAAAACACTACTCGCGTTACAACATAGACATGGTCTGCTCAGTTACAGGCACTAAAAGAAGTGACTTTGTCAGGGTTGCACAAACCTTCTGCGGCACAGGCACGCCCGATAAGGCAGGCACCATTCTTTACGCAATGGGCATTACCCAATCGACTCACGGAGTGCAGAATGTACGCGCCGTTGCCATGCTGCAGTTGCTGCTCGGCAACATTGGCATCGCAGGAGGCGGTGTAAATGCCATGCGCGGCGAATCAAATGTTCAGGGGTCTACCGACTACGGTCTCCTCTTCCATGTACTCCCCGGTTACATGGCATCACCGGATTACAGCGATGAATCACTTGAATCATATACTAAAAGATATTTTCCAAAATCTAATGAGCTTAAAAGCGCAAACTGGTGGCAGAACGGCGGCAAATATATCACCAGCCTTCTTAAAGCGTGGTGGGGTAAAAACGCAACTTCTGATAATAATTTCTGTTTTGATTATATGCCCAAGAGAAGCGGCAACTATTCTTATGTCCAGGCAATGCGTAAAATTCTTAAAGGAGAAATTGAGGGACTTGTTTGTATGGGTATGAACCCTGCTGTGGGCGGACCCAACTCCCTTAATGCCCGTGAAGGACTGGGAAAGCTCAAATGGCTTGTAACCGCCGACTTGTGGGAGACCGAGACATCGATTTTCTGGAAGCGTCCCGGAGTAAACTCAAAAAATATAAAGACGGAAGTATTTATGCTGCCTGCGGCTGCGTCCATGGAAAAAGAAGGAAGTATTTCCAATTCAGGCCGGTGGGCTCAGTGGAGATATGCGGCAACAGAACCCCCGGGCGAGGCAAAAAGCGACCTCTGGATACTCGATCAGTTTCACAAAAGGATAAAGACGCTTTATAAAAAAGACGGCGGCGCATTTCCCGGCCCGATTGTAAAAATGGCCTGGGATTACGGCGACGGCCATGAGCCGGATGTGCACCGTGTAGCAAAGGAAATCAACGGATATTTTACGCGTGATACAATCGTTCAAGATAAAGATAAAACTTTGGAGTTTAAAGCCGGTGATCAGGTACCGGCCTTTGCCCTGCTCCAGGACGACGGTTCCACCTTATGCGGTTGCTGGATCTATTCCGGTTCATATACAAAGGACGGGAATATGATGGCGCGACGCGATCCCACAGACCTGCCCAACAATCTCGGAATGTATCCGAAATGGGCATGGGCATGGCCTGTCAATCGCCGCATATTGTATAACCGCGCTTCAGTCGACAAGGCCGGGAGACCTTTCAATCCGAAACGCGCAGTCATAGCCTGGAACGAGACAGAGAAAAAATGGCAGGGAGATGTGCCTGACGGAGGCGCTCCACCTTTGAACGATGAAAAGGGCGTCAATCCTTTTATTATGGTTCCGGAAGGCGTTGGCCGCATCTATGCCCTCACAATGAAAGACGGTCCTTTTCCGGAGCATTACGAACCCATAGAGAGCCCGGCCAGGAACCTCTTCTCCAGTGTTCAGAATAATCCATGCGTTACCCTGTCCGACAAAGACAGATGCGATTTTAACAAATATCCATATATCGGCACTACTTACCGGGTAACGGAACACTGGCAGACCGGGGGCATGACTCGCAGTCTGCCCTGGCTCGTTGAACTTGTTCCTGATATGTTTGTGGAGATAAGTCAATCGCTTGCCCGGGAAAAGGACATAAAAAACGGCGAACGTGTTCGCGTAAGTACGGAGAGAGGTTCCATCGAGGCTTACGCGCTGGTAACTGCACGCATCAAACCCTTTATTATTGACGAAAATCCTGTTGAACAGGTCGGCATGCCCTGGCACTTCGGATATGCCGGCATGGCAACCGGGGACAGCGCCAATGTATTAACGCCTGAAGTTATAAGCCCAAGCTCAAACATCCCCGAGTATAAAGCATTCCTCTGTAACATTGAAAAGGGAGGTAAATAAGTTATGAGCGCAAATAGAGATTTTTCCCAGGATAGAACATTTTTAATAGACATGACCCGGTGTACCGGCTGCCGTGCCTGTCAGGTTGCATGTAAACAGTGGAATCAGCTTAAAGCGGAGAAGACCACATTTTTTAAGGGCGAGGGCTACCAGAACCCGCCGGCCATGTCAGAATACACATTAACAAGGGTAAAGTTCCGCGACTACGAAAAAAACGGCCATAACGAATTCGCCTTTTATAAAGAAATGTGTATGCACTGCAACGACCCTGCCTGCGTGTCTGTATGCCCGGTAAGCGCATTTATCAAGACGCCGGAAGGACCTGTTGTTTATGACACAAAACGCTGCATCGGCTGCCGCTTTTGCATGATCGCATGTCCCTTCGGCGTTCCTAAATACGAGTGGAGCAAGGCGCTGCCTCTTGTGGTTAAATGCACCGGATGCTACGGCAGAATTAAGGAAGGGTTAAAACCTGCCTGCGCAAAGGCTTGTCCTTCGGCCATTTCCTATGGCAGCCGCGTTGATATGATCGGGGAGGCCAAAAAACGGCTTGCAGCAAAACCGGATCGCTATGTTAATAAGATTTACGGTCTCGATGAAGCAGGAGGAACAAGCGTACTCTATCTGACTGAACGGCCTTTTGATGAACTCGGATTTAAAAACGTCACCAGACGTCCCCTGCCCTCTCTCACATGGGCGGCCCTGCGTTTTGTACCGGCTGCATTCCTTACTATGGGCGGTTCGCTGGCTTTCATTTCATGGCTGACTCACAGAAAGGACCGTCTGCGCAAAGAAGAGGAGGCAAGAAAATCTAATTCGGTTCTGCCGAAGGAGGGTGAATAATGACTGTCATAGCAAAAATCATAGAGGAGATCAAAGGTTATAAAACATTTATCAAAATACTCATGTTTCTGGTTGCAGCAGGCGTACTTGCCGCTGCAGCACGTTTTATCTTCGGCCTCGGCGCTACAACCAACTTAAGCGACGAATATCCCTGGGGGCTTTGGATTTCATTTGACGTTGTAACATCCGTTCCTCTGGCAGCAGGCGCTTTTGTTCTGGGGGCTGTGGTTCACTGTTTTCATATCAAAAAGCTTGAACCGCTTGTACGACCTGCAATCGTGACCGGTTTTCTCGGCTATTCTCTCGTATGTATAGGTCTTATCCTTGATCTGGGACAACCTCAGCGGGGATGGCACGTTTTCGCATATCCTAATCTGCATTCGCCTATGTTTGAAGTGGCCCTTTGCGTCATGTCATACACCACGGTTGCCTGCCTTGAGTTTCTTCCGCCTGTATGTGAAAAATTCGGGTTTCATATTCCGTTGCGTCTGCTCCGCAGCATAGAAGTGCCCCTTATAGTTCTCGGGGCCGCCATTGCTACCCTGCATCAGTCTACTATCGGCACATTTTTTCTCATTGCCGTAGACAAATTACACAATCTCTGGTACAACCCGCTTTTGCCGGTACTTTTTTGGACTTCAGCCGTTTTTACCGGTCTCTGCATTGTTATTGTTGAAGCCATTATGGTGCACAAATATCTGAGACAACCTGACGAAACAGAACTGCTTGCAACGCTGACAAAGATTATCCCCTGGTTTCTCGGTATCTACCTTTTCATCAAGCTTTACACCCTCTTCTTCCTGAGCGCAAGACCGCTTTTTGATCGACCCGGTCTTACAATCCTCTTTCTTCTGGAGGTGGTGCTGGGCATCATAATACCTTTATTCATGTTTATGAGTAAACGTATAAGAACTGACAGCAAATGGCAGTTGCGCGCTGCAAGCATGGTAGTTTTATTCGGTCTTATACTAAACAGATTCAACGTTTCCATGTTCGGCCTTATTCAGAAAGACCATAAAATATACTACCCTTCTTTCATCGAATCTGTTGTGACTATAGGGGTTATAGCAGCCCATATATTGTTTTTCGCTTTGATTGCAAGGTACTTCCCTATCTTTGAGCACCACCCTGAAGAGGTTGATTACACAATCCCGGACCGTTTTCACAGGATTGATAAACAGACCGCTCCTTAAAAAGGCTGCATAAACAAAATTTTAACGATGCCTTCCTACGGATGATCCCGCGGGAAGGCATCGTTAAATACGAACCGGAAATTGACGGTTTATATATCTTTCGTATTGAAAAAGACGCTTGCCATCCTGAAACATCTGAATGTATACTAAAAAAAGTATCTAACGGCTTGGGAAAAGATTCTATGCCCATGCCAAATTCTCTTCAGGCGGTGAACCTTAAGTGAATTCAGTGAATTCAGTGAAAATACAATATCTTTTGAAACTGCTTGCTTTGCAGTATATTCTTTATTTCCTGATTGCCGGGATATCCGCAATCCTATGTGACAATCCTATGTCAATTTATAAAAAGAGAGGTGCTTTAATGATTCATACAAATTCCTTTAAATCCCGTCTTTTGGGTCCGATGCTTCGAGCATTCCTCGTGCTCGCCGTTGCCTTGACTATCCTTCCTTTTCAGGGTGGCTGCGGAAAGAAGGAGGCCAAACCCAAGAGCCATCCTTCAGAAGTTACGGTTATGAAGATCGTGCCGGCCGACACGCCTGTTACCTTCGAATTTGTGGCACAGACACAAAGTTCACATCAGGTAGAGATTCGAGCACGGGTGAACGGTTTTCTTGATAAAAGGGCTTATATTGAAGGGGCTGTTGTAAAAGAAGGAAGCACGCTTTTTATTATGGATAAAAAACCCTTCCAGGCCCAGGTAGAAGCTTCGGCGGCGGCGCTTGCCAGACAAAAGGCAGCCTATGAAACGGCCCGCATGAATCTGGAACGCGTCAAGCCTCTGGCAGAGCAGAACGCTCTATCGCAAAAAGACCTTGACGATGCCAAAGGATCATATGAATCGTCGGCAGCAGCAGTAGAACAGGCAAAGGCTCAACTTGAAACAGAAAAACTTAATTTGTCCTACTGTACAATAACTTCTCCTATAACCGGCGTCAGCAGCGCCGCCGCAGTGCAGGACGGCGCATATGTCAGCCAGATGAACAACCAGCTTACAACAGTAGCTGTGCTCTCGCCTATGTGGGTTAATTTCAGCATTTCTGAAAATGATACGAAAAAATACGCTGATGCTATTGCCTCCGGCAAGATTATTCCACCCAAAAACGACAACTACGAAGTGGAAATTGTCCTTGTAGACGGATCTATTTTTTCGCAAAAAGGCAGGATTACCTTTGCGGACCCATCCTATAACGCCAAAACAGGTACTTTTCTGATTCGCGCCAGTGTAAAAAACCCTGACGGCCAACTGCGTCCTAATCAGTATGTGCGGGCTCGCATGAAAGGGGCCATAAGGCGAAACGGAATTCTCATACCGCAACGGGCTGTACAACAGGGTGCCAAGGGGCACTTTGTCTGGGTAATAAACAAGGAAGGGAAGGCTGAATTCCGACCGATAACAATCGGCGAGTGGTACGGCAACGACATTTTTATTGACCAAGGGCTAATGGCCGGCGATCAGATGGTTGTTGACGGTGCTCTTACCGTTCGTCAGGGTGAGCCTGTAGCAACCAAACCTCTTGTTGACACGGCTCCTCCGAAACCTGCCGAAAAACCCGCTGAGCCCGAAACAGTCAAAAGCGGCAAGCAGGGGAGGTAAGGTATGTTTTCCAGGTTCTTCATCGAACGACCGATATTTGCAACAGTTATGGCGCTTATCATTGTCATTGCCGGTCTGGTGGCAATAAAAGTTCTGCCTGTTTCCATGTATCCCACTATTACACCGGTACAGATCAGCGTGACAACCGCATATCCAGGCGCAGACTCGAAAACGGTAAGTGATTCGGTAGCTGCTCCGATTGAATCTCAGATTAACGGCGTTGACAATATGCTCTATATGACATCAACAAGCTCCAATACCGGACAGATGACTTTGACGGTTTTCTTCAGTCTGAACACTGATCCTGACATTGCACAGGTCCAGGTACAAAACCGGGTAAACCTTGCGCTGCCGCAACTGCCTGACGCGGTAAATCAATATGGTGTTTCTGTGCAGAAAAAATCTTCCAGCGTCCTCATGATTCTTTCGGTATTCAATAAAGACGGCCGTTACAGCGCGGACTATGTGAACAACTACACCAACGTTTATATACTGGACGCTATCAAACGGGTGGAAGGCGCAGGTGAAGCACAGATTTGGGGAGTACCCGACCAGGCCATGCGTATCTGGATGAATCCGGACAGGATGGCCTCTCTCGGAATCACCACAACCGATATTCAACAGGCTGTGGCAAAACAGAACGCGCTCTGGGGCGCAGGCCAGATAGGTCAGCAACCCGGTGACGATAAGGTTCAATTGACTTTTCCGGTGGTAACACAACCTCCCTTTATCAGCCCGGAGCAGTATGAAAATATCATTCTCAAAGCAAGCCAGGACGGCAGCGCTATTGTCCAGGTCGGGGATGTAGCTCGCGCCGAGGTAGGCCGTAAGCAGTACATTGACGACAACAAAATTAACGGAATCAGCGCTACACCGATAGCTGTTTATCAGCAGGCCGGCGTCAATGGACTCGACGTCTCCAAGGCTGTTCGAAAGACTATGGAGGAGTTAAAAAAATCTATGCCCGACGGTATAGAATACAAGATTTCTCTTGATACTACTGATTTTGTAAGAATTTCCATCGAGGAGGTTATACATACCCTCTTTGAAGCAATTCTGCTGGTTATTCTCGTTGTCTATTTCTTTCTGCAGAGTTTCCGCGCCACAATCATCTGTACAGTCGCTATCTTCGTTTCCCTTATAGGCAGCTTTTGCGGCATGCTTGCTCTTGGATTTTCAATCAATATGCTGACTCTCTTCGGTATCGTTCTTGCCATCGGAATGGTGGTAGACGATGCTATTGTAGTAGTGGAAAACGTGGAACGAAACATGGTTAAAAAGCATCTGCCCCCCAAGGAAGCCACAATCAGGGCAATGGAGGAAATAGGCACTTCACTAATAGCGGTGGTGCTGGTAATGGCCTCTGTTTTTATTCCTGCGGCATTCCTGCCGGGCACCACAGGGCAGCTCTACAAGCAGTTTGCCATTACTATCGTTATATCCGTTGCCCTCTCCGGGTTTGTGGCCCTGACACTGACACCAGCCATGTGCGCCATGCTGTTAAAACATACAACTCCTTCTCAGAGCGGCATTTTCAGTTGGTTCAATCGTTTCTTCAGTTGGTTCAATCATGGGTTTGACCGTTTCACCGTCGGTTTCGGTAATGCTGTAGTGCTCATGATTAAACGGATGAGTATCGCCTTTATACTTCTGGTCTTTTTGATCTGGGGGCTAATACATCTCTTCCGTACAACACCCACAAGTTTTGTACCCAATGAAGATCAGGGTTACCTGATGGCGCAGCTTATCATGCCTGACGCGGCCAGTTTAAAGCGTACCTCCCAGACTGCAAGCCTTGTGGATCAAATATTTGCCGAGAATCCCGCAGTGGCCGACAGGGTAACAATTAACGGCTTCAGCCTCATCGATAGTCAGTATAAACCTAACGCATCCACTTTCTTTATAACGCTCAAGGATTTTAAAGATCGCTACTCCTCGGCAAAACGTGCCCGTCAGGAGAATGCAGGCGCTGTTGCCAGGGCTGCCATGGGTGAAGCTGCAAAAATAGAGGCGGGAATCACAATTCCTATTATGCCTCCCGCAATTATGGGAATCGGCACAACCGGCGGTTTCGAATTCTGGATTCAGGACAAGGCAGCCGGCGATCCGGCGCACCTATATGAAGTTACACAACAATTTCTGGCCAAGGCCCGTGCAAGACCTGAATTGAGCGGTCTTAACTCAACTTTCCGATCCTCATCACAGCAATTACAGGCCGACGTGGACCGCTCAAAGGCAGTGCTGCTTGATGTGCCCATTGAAGATGTTTACAGTGCATTGCAGGCACAGTTCGGGTCCATTGTGGTAAGCCAGTTCAACCAGTACAGCCGCGTATGGAATGTAACTCTCCAATCCGATGCTCCATACCGCCGAAGCCCTTCAGATATCACCAAGCTTTACACCAGGTCAAGACATAACGAGATGGTACCGCTTTCCGCGCTGGTAAAAACCAGATATATTACAGGCCCCGATTTGATGTCGCATTTCAACGGCTTTCCTGCTGCCCAGATCACAGGCGGCGCTGCTGCGGGACGCAGCTCCGGAGAAGCGATCAAGGCAATGGAGGAGGTTGCCAGGGAAGTGCTTCCTCAAGGCTACAGCTTTGCCTGGTCGGGCATGGCCTATCAGGAAAAAGAGTCGGGAGGAACTTCAGCTTCTGCCTTCATTTTTGGACTTATAATCGTTTTTCTTATCCTTGCAGCCCAATTTGAATCGTGGGTTATGCCCGGATCAGTTATGACTGCCATACCTTTCGGTATCCTCGGCGCTCTGGTTTTCAACTGGATACGCGGTCTTGAAAATGACGTTTACTTCCAGATAGGCCTGCTCGTGCTGATCGGTCTCGGCGCCAAGAATGCCGTGCTCCGTGTGGCCTTTGCCTCAGAATTGCGCAAGCAGGGTCTGTCCATTATGGATGCAACAATCCAAGCCGGCGAAGAACGTTTGCGGCCGATTATCATGACCTCTTTAGCCTTTATTCTCGGCGTGTTGCCATTGGCTATTGCTACCGGTGCAGGAGCTAATGCCCGTCACTCCATCGGTACAGGCATAATGGGGGGCATGATCGGCGAGACAACCCTGGCGATGCTCTATGTACCGCTCTTCTTCTACATTTTTGACGGGCTTGCCGAGCGCTCGGAAAAGAAAAAGAACGGATCGCCTCCTGAAAAATTATCGCCTGAAACCCCTCCGGGAGAAAGCTCTCCTGAAGGCCGGACTCCTGACAAAGAGGGGGGCTGACATGTATAAAAAACTGATCTTTTTTGTAATTGCCGTCTCTGTTGCCGGATGCATGATGGGTCCCGATTATCAGCGCCCGGGGATTGAAGTCCCACAGTCTTTCCGGTACGAAACCGGGGAGGCATCTGATGTCGTAAATATTGAATGGTGGAAGAAGTTCAACGACCCGGTCCTTGATAAACTCATTAATGAAGCGCTCGCCAACAACAAGAGCGTCAAAATTGCCGCTGCAAACATCGAACGGGCTGCAGGCATTCTCACAACAACCCGCTCAGCTCTATTTCCACAAATAAATTACAACGGAACAGGAACGCGTCAGCAATCATCGAAAAATAACATAACCCCGGCGCCGCAGGAAAATCCCTTCAACAGTTTTCAAGCTCTGGGGGGGGCCAGTTGGGAGATTGACCTCTGGGGCCGGATCAGACGCCTCACTGAGGCTGCACGGGCAAGCGTATTGGCAAGCATCGAAGCACGGCGCGGTATTATTCTTTCTCTTACCGCTGAGGTGGCAAATTCTTACATTCAATTGCGTGCCCTTGACGAGCAGCTTTTAATTGCCGCGGACACTTTGAAAACCTATGGTGAATCAGTGAGGATTTTCGGATTGCAGTTTAAATACGGTCAGGTATCCCGGATGACCCTTGAACAGGCAATTTCACAATATGAAACAGCAGCAGTATCAATCCCTCAGATTGAAATCCAGATTGCCCAGACAGAAAACGCTCTTTCCATACTGCTTGGCCGTAACCCGGCGCCTGTTCCACGGGGCAAAAAACTTTCCGAATTCGGAATGCCTCCTGTACCGGCAGGCATTCCTTCTTCTCTTCTGGAGCGGCGCCCCGATATTCTGCAAGCCGAGCAGAATCTTATTGCGGCAAACGCGCAGATAGGCGCGGCAAAAGCGCAGTACTTCCCCGGCATTTCACTTACCGGCGCTGCCGGGTATTCAAGCAAAGACTTATCTGATCTCTTTCTGGGACCGAGCAAGACATGGAATTATGCAGGTTCACTTGCAGGACCGATTTTTACAGCAGGCAATATAGCTGGTCAGGTCAGGCAGGCAGAAGCAAGCCAGCAGGCCGCGCTCTTTGCTTATGAGCAGGCAATACAAGTTGCCTTTGCCGATACGGAAAACGCCCTTATTTCGCGCATGAAACTGGGAGAGCAACTCGTTGCCGAAGAAAAGCGTGTTGCTTCATACAAAGAATATGCAAGACTTGCATATCTCCAGTATAATGGGGGGTACACTCCATATCTTACCGTATTGAATGCACAGCAACAACTTTTTCCGGCTGAACTGAGCGCGACACAGACCCGCGCTGCCAATTTTATCGCTGTCGTCAATATCTATAAAGCAATGGGCGGCGGATGGATAACAGAAGCAGACAAACTTACAAAAAGCGACAAAGAATCCGGAACGTGAGGTTCATATATGCCGATTTATGAGTATTGGTGCGAAGCATGCAAAAAGACATCTTCTTTTCTCCTCCTCAGGGCTACAGAAGAGGTTGTGCCTTATTGCAAGGCCTGCGGAAACAAAGATGTAAAAAGGCGCGTTTCCCGCGTATCTCTTCCAAGGGGTGAAGAGCGGATGATGGAAAAGCTTCTTGACCCATCCCGATTTTCTGATCTTGACGAGAACAACCCCTCAAGCATTGAGCGTGCCGTAAGAAGAATGGGAAAGGATCTTGGGGAGGAACTTGGCGGGGATTTCGAAGAATCCCTGGAAGAAACTCTGAGCGGTGGCGCTATTCCTGAAGAAGGCCTCTGAGCGGCCCCTTGCCTTCCCGCAGTATTTCCACCTTGTCTTCCACAAGGCTTATTAAGGTTGACGGATCGCTTATCATAATGCCGCCGTCAATCACTAAATCTATACTGCCCTTGAATGCCTTTTCTATTTCTCTCGGGTCTGTAAACACTTCTCCCCCGTAAAGCTTTGCGCTGGTGTTTATTACAGGTCTGTCTATCATCTCTACAACACCGACAGGAATAGGGTGGTCAGGAATTCTTACCCCGACTTCTTTTTTTACGGTCATAAGCAGCTTCGGCATGATTTTCCTTGCTTTAAGAATAAATGTATAAGGCCCGGGAAGGTATTCCTTAAGAACTTCGAAGGCAAAATTGCTCATGACAGCGTAAGTGCTTACATCCTTAAAATCTCTGCATATAATGCTTAAAGCCCTTTTTTCATCAATTCTTTTCATCATATAGAGCTTTCTAATGGCTTTTATATTAAAAAGGTCACATCCCATACCGTAAAATGTGTCGGTGGGATATGCTATAACCCCTCCGTTGATAAGCGTATCTTTTATGAGTTGGGTAACTTTCTTCTTCGGCCTTTCCGGATCCCATTCTACGATCATCTCTTTCTCCCTGCAAACCTGGCTATAGCTTTGCTTTTTCCTCCTGAGATTGAGATGGTTTCCTCATAAAAAAGAATTTCAAACCCTCTAAAATAAGAAATAAGCTCGCCGTCGTCAAGAAGAAAATCCGGGTTTCTGTGTCTGTCAATATCGTTTTGTCTTTTCAAAAATGTTTCATAAATGAGTACACCGCCTTTTTTTAATATGTTTGTTATATCCCCCATTATGTTTCTCAGAAGAAAATAGAATACAATAACGCCATCTGCCGAATTGTTTTGAAATGGTAAAAAACCGGCATCTCCGCAGATTATTGATAAATTGTCTTTTGCTGACTGTCCGGCAATTTTTATTGCCTCAGTTGATTTTTCGAGACCGTACACATCAAACCCCTTGTCTGCAAGAAATATTGCATCACGTCCATTTCCCATTGCTATATCAATAATCCGTCCTCTTGGTATAACATGCCAGAATCGTTTTAAAAGTTCATGAGGATCGCTTGCGCCATTATAGAATCCTTCTTTGTATCTTTTGTCCCAGTCAGTCATCATCAAAAACCTCTTGCCTTTGAGAAAGGGCGATAATTCATTTGGAAGTTTATATAATAATTCTATAATACACCATATATAGGCCCTGTGTCTGCTTTAAAGATGCGGATGTCTTATAGATTTTTTTAATTATTGGTGATATAAAAGCTAATGTTAATAAAAATCGCTTTTTTTGACTGTGACGGTACTTTAACAAAGGTGAAGAGCAGTTGGGAATATATACACAGGAAACTGAACATATGGGAGAGCAATGCCGATGAGTTTCAAAGACTATTTAGAGAAGGCAGCATAGATTATGGCGAGTTTTGCAGAAGAGATGCTCTTCTGTGGAAAGGGCTTGCGTTGCCCGAAGTCCTGGAAATAGCAGGACAGATACCTTATCAGGAAGGCGCAAAAGAAACAGTGGCAGCGCTGAAGGAAATGGATATTTTTACGGTAATAATTTCCACAGGACTATCTTTTGTCGTGGACAAAGTAAGGGACGAGCTCGGAATAAATATGTCCCTGTCAAATGAATTGCTCACTGAAAAGGGCTTCCTTACCGGTGAAACCATAATAAATGTGGAATATGACAAAAAAGGATACTGGGTTAATAAAATATTGAAGGATATGAATATAGACAGGTCGGCAGCTTGTGCAATCGGCGACGGGGAAGGCGATAAGGGTATGTTTGAAGCTGTTTCGCTATCCATAGGTTTTCATCCTTGTTCTAACATGTGGCCCTTTCTCACACACTTTATTCAAAATGGTTCTCTTACCGATATGGTTGATATCATAAAGGATTATCATTAAAAGATGATTTTGGAAGAGCATATGCAGGTTTCTTTACACAGACATGCGCGATTATTGTTGATCGCAATACTCCTTACCGTTATTTTTGGCTGCGCTCCGAAGCAGGTTAAGGTCTATCAGCCTATAGAGGGAGTAAGGAATGAAATTGTTCAACATACCGTTACACTTCTTGGCAAACCTTACAAAAGCGCCGCAAAAGGTCCGGATGCATTCGACTGTAGCGGACTTGTTTATTTTGTATTTAAAAATGTTAACATAATTCTTCCTGTTATGACAGAAAGTCAGATAAAGGCCGGTTATGATGTTTCACAGGATAGTGTTTTACCTGGAGATATCGTTTTTTTTAAGATAAAGAAAAATCTTCATTCCGGCATAATGATAAGCAAGACCGATTTTATTCACTCTTCAAATTCGAGGGGTGTTACTGTGGATAATATACAATCGAAATACTGGAAAAAAAGTTTTGTCTGTTTTAGAAGTGTTTTGTAATTTTTATCGGTTAAAAAAATCCCTTATCCCCATCTTCTTATAATGTTTCCCTGCTAAATAATCGAGAATCTTTTTAAAGTCGTTCTTTGGTATATAACCCGGTATTGATACTATGCCCTTTCCTGCCGGATTAAAAAGGCATGTTGTAGGATAACCTCTCACATTATAAAGTCTCGCTGTTTGTTTTGCAGTATCAACATCAACCCTCAGATAGACAACCTCCTCGTTCAGCGTTTTCTTTATTTCCGTATCAAATAATACGTCCTTATCCATTGCATCGCAATAACGGCAGTATTTACTATAAAAATAGAGAACTACGGGCTTGTCTTCGGCCTTTGCTTTTTTCATCGCTTCACTGTATTCATCTGCAGCAACAGGTGTAATTATCAGGAGAAGAATAGAAGCTATTATTAATAGTTTTTTTATCATGGTATTTATGACATATTAACAGAACAGGAAGTGCCTATCAACAACAAACCGCAAAAGACCCAATCTCTACTCATACACATTTTACATTCCCTGCAGGTCTTTTATTACCGCAGTGATCTATCCTATAAGCTTTAAAAGAGCGGCTTCACTTTATTTGATATTATACAAAATCAGTTGAATAAAAACAGTTGAATTTTTTTGAATATTATATTACTATATTTTTTAAGCCTTTCTACAACACTTAAGTTTTCCACATATGTTGAAAAAATGTTGAAAAAAATAATTTAGCACTATGTCTGATATATTATCTCAAATAAAAACAAAGATTGCAGGTATAATAAGTGAGGACAGCTATAAAACCTGGATCGAACCTATAAAATATATTGACTATAAAGATTGTAAGTGTTTGCTTTCCGTACCAAATGCTTTTTTTAGAGACTGGGTTATTGAGAATTTCGAACCCATATTTCTTGCCCTTATAAAAGAAATTACAAAGGAAAATTCTAAAATTGAATATATCCTAAAAAAAGAAGAGGAAAACAGAGAAAAAAAGGTTGTTGCAGTAAAAAGGGGTGAGCAGTATAATACATTTAATCCAAAGTATACATTTAATCCAAAGTATACATTTGAAAATTTCGTTGTAGGAGGAAGTAACCAGTTCGCAAACGCTGCATGTCTTGCTATATCAACAAATCCTGGAAAGACATATAATCCACTTTTTATATATGGCGGCGTTGGTCTCGGAAAAACGCACCTTTTAAATGCTATAGGTAATTTTCTTATAAAACATGGGAACAAAAATGCCGACCGTATTTGTTATATTACAGCAGAAATATTTATGAATGAACTTATAAACTCAATCAGATATGATAAAATGGACGATTTCAGAAATAAATTCCGAAAGATGGATATTCTATTAATAGATGATATACAATTTATTGCCGGCAAAGAAAGAACACAAGCTGAATTTTTTCATACTTTCAATGCACTTTATGACAATATGAAACAAATTGTAGCTACAAGTGACAAATTTCCCCGCGATATTGAAAATTTTGAAGAGAGATTAAAATCGCGTTTTGAGTGGGGTCTTATTGCAGATATACAGTCGCCGGATATTGAAACAAAAGTCGCTATTTTAAATAAAAAGGCAGAGCTTGAAAATATTAATCTTCCGAATGATGTTGCTTTTTTCATAGCATCAAATGCTGAAGACAGTGTACGATCCCTTGAGGGTTCTTTAATACGCATCGGCGCTTTTGCTTCTTTAAGTAATACTCCTATAACACTTGACCTTGCAAAAGAAGTTATGGGTAGTATTATTAAAGAAAAAAAGAAAGAAATCACAATAGATATGATAATAAAGGAAGTTTCAAACTATTATTCTATTAAAATATCAGATATTAAGTCAGATAAAAGGGTACGTTCAATTATGATACCTCGTCAGGTTTCTATATATCTTTCAAGAAAACTGACAGATCATTCTTTAGTAAGTATTGGTGAGAAGTTTGGCGGAAAGGATCATGCTACTATTATACACTCTATTAAAAAAATTGAAGATGAGATTAAAGTTAAAAAAGAGTTTAAAAACACTGTTGAAAAGTTGGAAGCAAAGGTTAAATCTACATGACCACACATATTTTAAACATCTTTAATTCTTTTATTGTGTCTGATATAGTTGATTTAATTTGTATTTTTGAGTTTTCAACAATTCAACATCATATATTACTATTACTATAAAGGAGAATATATGAATATAATATTAGATAAAAACATTTTTCTTGCCCCCATTGCAAAACTTGCAAGTATAACTGAAAAAAGATCCCTCATGCCTATTCTTTCAAATCTTCTTATTGAATTTGGAACTGAAAACACAAAAATTTATTCTACGGATCTTGAGATAAGTGCCATAGGCTATCTTGATTATAAAGTAGATACAGAAAGAAAGATAATATTACACGGAAAAAAATTATTGGAAATACTTAGAGAAATGGATAATGGCGATATTAATCTGGAAATAAAAGAAAATATGTTGATAATAAAACAAAAACAATCGGAATTTGTTTTAGGTTTACAAGACCCTGAAGAATTTCCTGAAGTTAAAGAAATAACAGGACAGGAAGAATTTGTAGTAAAAGGCAATATGTTGCTTGAAATGATAAATAAAGTTGATTTTGCTGTGTCTGTTGATGAGACCAGATATGTACTGACAGGTATGTATATGAGGGGTATGGAAGGAAAAATGGTGGTTGTAGGAACTGACGGATACAGGATGTCTTTGTGTCAGAAAGAGATTGAAGGATTAAAACCTTTCAATGGTATTATAATACCGAAAAGATCCATATCAGAGATGGAAAGAATAATTGACGAGAAAGATGAAGTAAAAATTGTGATAGATGATAAACACGTCCAGGTAAGCACAAATATGATTACACTTATTTCCAGAACTATTGAGGGAAATTTCCCTGACTATGATAATGTTATTCCTGAAAATAATATGAATATTATATCTGTTGATAAGGAAATTTTTTATAAAGGTATAAAAAAGGTTTCAGCAATAATAGGAAGATCGGAACCTGTCAAAATAAGTTTTTTGAAAAATAAAATGGAAATTGAAGCGGAGTCTGATGTTGGAAGGGCAAAAGAAATTATAGATATAAATTATGAAGGTGAAGAAACAAATATGAATTTTAATGTAAAGTTCATTGTGGATGTGGTGTCTCATATGCAAGGTGATAAAATTATTATAAAAACACCGGAGGCATATGGCGCAGTACTTTTTGAGGGAGAGGAAGGAACAGATCACAGAAATATTATAATGCCGATAAGGATATAATGGAATGAGTGAAAATGAAATAAGAGAGTACGGAGCAGAAAGTATAAAAATATTAGGCGGTCTTGATGCTGTAAGAAAAGTACCGTCCATGTATATAGGAAACACCGGTTTTGAAGGACTCCATCATCTTGTATATGAAATTGTTGATAATAGTATTGATGAAGCATTAGAGGGATTCTGCAATAGAATAACCATTACAATACACAGGGATAACAGTGTTACATGTGAGGATAATGGAAGAGGAATACCTACAGAAATGCATAGCGAAGAAAATATGCCTGCGTTGGAAGTTGTACTTACAAAATTACATGCAGGCGGGAAGTTTGATAAAAATTCATATAAATATTCCGCCGGGTTGCATGGGGTAGGTCTGTCTGTTGTAAATGCTCTTTCAGAATTTCTTGAAGTTGAAGTAAGAAGAGGCGGCAGTGTATTTTCCCAGAGGTATGAAGGTGGAAATAAAAAAACAGAGTTAAAAATAATAGGCGATACGGAAAAAACAGGGACGAAGATATGGTTTAAACCTGACAAAGAAATATTTGAATCTGTAGAATTCAGCAATGAAACGCTTGCACACAGAATGAGGGAAATATCATTCCTGAATAACGGCATATATATAATTCTTATTGATGAAAGAAAAGGGAAACGTCAGGAATTTAAACACGAAGGCGGCATAAAGGCATTTGTAAAATTTTTAAACAGTAATAAAAATGTTTTATTTGATGAACCTATTTATATATCAAGCTCGAAAAATTTACTTGACTCATTGGAAGTGGGTATCCAGTATAATGAGGGATATAATGAAAATATATATAGTTTTGTGAATAACGTAAACACTCAAGAGGGTGGCACTCATGTAGCAGGTTTCAGAAGTGCACTCACAAGGTGTATTAATAATTTTATACAAACAAATAATTCACAAAAAACGAAAGAACCGATATCCGGAGATGATGTAAAAGAGGGACTTGTAGCTGTTATTAATACAAAAATTCAAAACCCTCAATTTGAAGGACAGACAAAGGCAAAACTCGGAAACAGTGAAATAAAGGGCTTAGTAGAATCTGTTTTAAACGAAAAGCTTGCAGAGTATTTTGAGTTAAATCAGAATATTGCAAAAACCATTGTAAGTAAAGTTATTGAAACAAAAAGGGCGCGGGAAGCCGCAAGAAAAGCCAAGGATCTTATAAAAAATAAAAGTTTAATAGAAAGCGGTATATTACCCGGAAAACTTGCCGACTGTCAGGAAACAAATCCGGAACTCTGTGAACTTTTTATTGTTGAGGGCGATTCCGCAGGAGGTTCTGCAAAACAGGGAAGAGATAGAAGAACACAGGCAATACTTCCTCTGAAAGGGAAAATACTGAATGTTGAAAAATCAAGACCTGAAAAGGTACTTTCAAACCAGGAGGTCAGGAACGTTTACCTTGCTCTTGGCACCAATCTGAACGGTATTGACAGGCTGAGATATAAAAAGATTATCATCATGACAGATGCGGATGTTGACGGTTCACATATAAGAACGCTCCTTCTCACATTATTTTACAGGAAAATGCCGGACTTGATAACAAGCGGGTATATGTATATTGCACAACCGCCGCTTTACAAAATAAAACATGGCGGAAAGGAACTGTATATAAAAGATGAGGATGAATTTGAGAAGTTTGTAACGCAAAGGGGAATAGAAAAAACAGCTTGTTATATTGATGATGTAGAAATTCCCAGAGAGGCATTTATTCAGAGTGTTGAAAATATAAGGAGTATAGAATACTACTTAAGAGATATGAAAAGACTCGGTAAAAACAGAGAAATTATTATGAGTCTTTTCAGAGCCATTATACGGAGCAGAGAGGATTTTGAAGGAGAAGAAAAATTAGAAAAATTCAAGGAATATTTAAGTAAGTATGGATATAGTGCAGAAATAATAAGGGACAGGGAACACAACTTATTTACAATACACATAGAACGGCATGATCAAAAAGAGGAAAATGATACGATAGATTATGAAATATGCAATCAGGCCGACTATATTGAAACATTGGAAAAATATGCAAAAGTACATGATTTTTATGAAAAAAAGGTTAAATTGATTAGCGGCGGAAAAGAGGAAGTGATCTTTAGCGCAGAGGATTTTTTAAGGTTTGTTAATGAAAAAGGGAAAGAAGGTATAAATATACAGAGATACAAAGGTCTTGGTGAAATGAATCCCGAGCAGCTTTGGGAAACTACAATGGACCCCGGCAGGAGAAGCCTGTTGCGGGTTGCAATAGATGATGCCATAGAGGCAGACCAGATGTTTACCGTGCTTATGGGCAACAACATCGAAACAAGAAGAGCGTTTATTGAGCAAAACGCCATGAATGTCAAAAACCTCGATATATGATTCTCATCGGTATAACAGGAGTTGTCGGAAGCGGTAAAACAACCGTATCAGACATACTTAAAAAAAAAGGCATAGATGTAATAGACCTCGATAAATTGGCAAAAGAGGTTGCAGAGCGGGAAGATGTGAGAAATGATATTAAAGAAGCTTTTGGCAGTCAATATATAACAGAAGACAATATAGCCGTTGAAAGAGTGAGAGAACTTGTTTTTAAGGATAAGGAAAAGTTAAAGAAACTCGAAAGCATAATTCACCCGAAGGTCAGAGAGGAAATGCACAGCAGGATAAGAAAATTTGAGGAAAAAGGGGCAAAAGCCGTAGTAATAGATGCCCCCTTATTATATGAAACCGGTCTTTATAAAAAGGTTAGTAAAATTGTGGTTGTTTCCACAAATGCAGTAAATACAAAAGAAAGACTGAAAAAAAGAGGCATGGAAGAAGACGATATAGATAAAAGAACAGCAATCCAGATGCCGCTCAAGGAAAAAGAAGCGATGGCAGACCTTGTTATTCGTAACAATGGCACAATAGAAGAACTCAAAAAAGAGGTGGATGGCCTTTTAAGCAGGATTGAGGCATGGGAGGAAGAACTATATGCATCTTAACGATTTAAAAAGGAAAAGGATTGGAGAACTTACAACCATAGCAAAAGAGCAGGGTGTAGAAAACCCTTCCGGCATGAGAAAGCAGGAGATTATTTTTTCTATTCTCCAGGCATTTGTAGATAAAAATGAATCTGTGAACGGCGAGGGGGTACTTGAGATACTCCCGGAGGGTTTCGGATTTTTACGGTCAACCGACTCTAACTACCTGCCGGGTCCCGACGATATATATATTTCCCCATCGCAGATAAAAAGGTTCGGATTAAGAACCGGTGACACCGTATCGGGACAGATAAGACCGCCAAAGGATAATGAGAAATACTTTGCTTTATTGAAAGTGGAAACAATTAACTTTGATGATCCCAGTGTGGCGAAAGACAAAATCATATTCGACAACCTTACACCCATATATCCCAATGAAAGAATTAATCTCGAAACAATCACGGAAAATATGTCGACAAGGGTTATGGACCTCTTTACGCCAATAGGGAAAGGGCAAAGAGGTTTAATAGTTGCTCCGCCCAGAACCGGAAAAACCATGCTCCTGCAACACATAGCAAACAGCATTACCGAAAACCACAAAGAAATCAGTCTTATAGTTCTTTTGATTGATGAAAGACCGGAAGAAGTAACGGACATGATAAGATCGGTAAAGGGTGAAGTTATCAGCTCCACATTTGACGAGCCGGCAACAAGACATGTTCAGGTGGCAGAAATAGTTATAGAGAAGGCCAAAAGACTTGTGGAACACAAAAGAGATGTTGTTATTTTGCTCGACAGCATAACAAGATTAGCGAGGGCTTACAACACAGTTGTTCCGTCAAGCGGAAAAATACTCTCCGGCGGTATAGATGCATCGGCTATGCAGAAACCGAGGAGATTTTTCGGCGCTGCCAAGAATATAGAAGAAGGCGGCAGCCTGACAATAGTTGCTACTGCCCTTATAGATACGGGAAGCAGGATGGACGAGGTCATTTTCGAAGAATTTAAGGGCACAGGTAATATGGAAATATACCTTGATCGGAAGCTTGCTGAAAAGAGGGTATTCCCTGCCATTGATATAAACAAATCAGGGACAAGAAAAGAAGAGCTGCTCATGAACAACGGCGACCTGTCAAGGGTATGGCTTTTAAGAAAAGTGCTTCAGCCTATGAATCCCGTTGATGCAATGGAGTTTCTTGTTGAAAAACTGTTGGACACTGAATCAAATAAAGACTTTTTAAATAATATGAGCAAAGGAGTTTGAAATGAAAAAAGGAATTCACCCGAATCTGCAAAATGCTTCAGTAAGATGCGCATGCGGACATACCTTTGAGACATTGTCCGTAAGAGACAAAATAATTGTGGAAATATGTGCAAAATGTCATCCCATCTTTACCGGGAAGGAAAAACGTTTAGACTCAGCAGGTCAGGTAGAGAAATTTGAAAGGAGATACGGCAAGAAGAGCGCATAACTCCAATGTTTGAAAGACTGAAAGAAATAGAAATAAGACATTGTCAGATCGAAGAAGATATGGCAAGGCCGGATGCAACGGCTGATCTGGAGGTATACAGAAAGCTTGCCAAGGAATATACGGAACTGAAAGAAGTTGTGGATATTTACAGGGACTGGAAAAACAAGGTTGCCGAAGAAGAAAAAACCGCAGTGATGCTGAAGGCCGAAACAGACGAAGAAATGAAGGCGTTGATAAAAGAAGAAGCCGAGAACCTTAACAGGGAAAAGATCAGGCTTGAAACACTTCTGCGTGAAAAGCTCTTAAAGAGTCACGAGAAACCGGTTCAGAATATGTTTCTTGAGATAAGAGCGGCAACAGGTGGAGAAGAGGCAGCTCTTTTTGCGAGAGACCTCTTTTCTGTGTACATGAAATATGCTGAGAAAATGAAATGGAAAACAGAGTTAATAGAAGCAAGCATGTCGGACCTGGGCGGACTCAAAGAAGCAATAATGGCTATAGAAGCCAAAGACGCATATGGTCTTTTGCGGTATGAAAGCGGAGTTCACAGAGTACAGAGGGTCCCTGTTACAGAAGCCCAGGGAAGGATACACACATCGGCGGTAACTGTTGCAGTTTTGCCTGAGCCTGAAGAGACGGAGTTTAATATAAGCCCCGATGAACTGAGAATAGATGTGTTCAGGTCGAGCGGCCCCGGTGGGCAGCACGTGAACACTACAGACTCTGCTGTGAGGGTTACTCATATACCTACAGGCATTGTTGTTACCTGTCAGGATGAAAAGTCACAGCATAAAAACAAGGCAAAAGCCACAAGAGTGTTACGTGCCAGACTCAAGGAAAAGATGGATGAAGAAAAAGAACAGGAAATTTCAGAGGAAAGGAAAAAGCAGGTAGGAACAGGCGACCGCAGCGAACGCATCAGGACTTACAATTTTCCCCAGGGCAGGGTTACGGACCACCGGATCGGCCTTACGCTTTACAAGCTCCAGGATGTATTGAACGGAAACATTGATGACATATTAAATCCTTTGGTAGCCCATTTTCAATCAGAAGCCTTGAAAAAAGGGTAAGCAGGAATCAGGCTTGCGCGTTAGGGACATATTTACAGAAAAAAGAGATATTATTGCACCTCTTGATCTTATAAACATCGTTTCACATACCCTTACATTAAGTAAAGAAAAAATACTAATCAACCTCGACAGGGAAGTGGAAACAGAAGAGGCGCTGCAAATAGATGAGTTGATCAAGGAAAGAAAAACAGGAAAACCGCTTGCATATATTATGAAAAGCAAGGAGTTTTTTTCCGAGACGTTCCACGTGGATCAGCGCGTGCTTGTACCAAGGCCGGAGACGGAAATCCTCGTTGAGGAAGCGTTGAAAATAATTGAAAATAAACCCGGCCGTGTTCGTGTAATGGATATGGGAACCGGTTCAGGGGCAATAGGCATAATATTGGCAAAAAAAACGCTGTGCGAAATGCTTTGTGTAGACATATCGCCCGATGCGCTCTCTGTTGCAAAAAGAAACGCAGCGCATCTCGGGACAAAGGACAATATAAGTTTTGTTTGCTCGAACCTCTTCGAAGGCATAAAAGAGGACAGAAGATTTGATTTGATTCTGGCGAACCTGCCGTATATCTCTGTGCAGGAATGGGATGATCTGCCGGAAGATGTAAAAAACTTTGAGCCGAGGATCGCCCTTTACGGCGGGGAAGAAGGTATAGAGGTTTATGCAGGATTTATGACCGGGCTGCCGTATTATCTGAAAAAAAACGGGCATGTTTTATGCGAGATCGGCAGCAATTTACAGGGCCGAAAAGTGAAAAATATGTTAGAATCTCTGGGTCTTAAGACAACCATAAAAAAAGACTTATCAGGCAGAGAAAGGATAATCGCAGGATCATGAATAAATTTGTCATAGAAGGCGGAGAAAGATTGGCGGGAACGGTAAAAATAAGCGGGTCAAAAAACGCTGTTTTGCCGCTGCTTGCCGCTACAATTCTGCAAGGGGGAGTTTATAATATCAGCAATGTGCCGCGCCTGAAGGATGTGGAAACTATGCTGCGGCTTATCAACCTTCTTGGCAGCAACGCAGTCTGGTCCGGTGACGATACGCTGAGAATAGATACGCGCGGAGTTGATAATCATGTTGCACCCTATGAGCTTGTGAAGGAGATGAGGGCTTCCGTCCTTGTTCTTGGCGCGCTTATCGGCGGGTTACAAAAAGCAACAGTATCATATCCCGGCGGGTGCGCCATAGGAGAAAGGCCTATAAATCTGCATTTGAAGGGACTTTCAGCCCTCGGCTGCAACGTTAAGGTTAAAAAGGGCTACGTGGATGTGACGGCAAAAAAGATGAAGGGCGCAACCGTACACTTCGATACGACGACAGTGGGCGGTACGGAAAATATTCTCATGGCAGCGGTTAAAGCAAAGGGAGAAACAATCATAGAAAACGCGGCCCGTGAGCCTGAAGTGGTTGATCTTGCGCGTATGCTGAAAAAAATGGGAGCAAAAATTGAAGGTGAGGGCACGGAGATTATCAAGATTAAAGGTGTTGATGAATTGACCCCCTGTGATTATAAGGTCATACCTGACAGGATAGAAACGGGCACATTCCTTGTTGCCTGCGGTATTACAAGAGGCAGCATAGTTATTGAAGGATGCGCCCCCATGCATGTAATGCCCATTGTTGAAAAGTTAAGAGAAGCGGGCATGGACATTACAGAAGACAACAGTACAATCAAGGCTTCCATGTCAAGAAAACAACCGACGGCAGCGGATATAAAAACATCCCCTTATCCCGGTTTTCCTACAGACATGCAGGCACAGCTTATGGCGCTTATGAGCATCTCAAGAGGTGTAAGCGCAATAACTGAGACTATTTTTGAAAACAGGATGATGCATGCGGCGGAACTAAGAAGGATGGGCGCCGATATTAAAGTGATAGGGAATACTGCAATAGTAAAGGGCGTTAAGATGCTTTCCGGAGCAAGGGTTATGGCATCGGATTTACGCGCAAGCGCTTCCCTTGTGCTTGCAGGGCTTGCCGCCTACGGCACAACCGAGATATCAAGAATTTATCACATTGACAGGGGTTATGAATCCATAGAGGAAAAGCTGAAGAAACTTGGCGCAAAGATAGAAAGGAGGAAGGATGAAGATCTGGGATCTTGAAAAAGAATACAACGATCTCATTGTTTTTGTTGTTGAAGGAAGGGAAAAAAAGAAAAAAGACATAAAGACCTCTGTTGAAAATATAAAAAGAGAACTGTTGCAACGAGGCGAAGAAGCCCTGACAGATTTTTCCAGAAAATGGGATGGATGGACCACAGGCTATTCGTTAAAAGTAAGTGAAGAAGAGCTGCAGGATAGAGCATCCTTGGTAAATAAGAAAGATATTGCAGTGCTCAATGGTATGATAAAAAATGTTGCTCATTATCATAAAAGGCAGAGCGGACGGAAAAGAACATACAAAAGAAAAGGCGTTTTAGTAAAGGAAACCTTTGAACCGATAGAGCGGATAATGGTTTATGTGCCCGGAGGAAGGGCAACGTACCCGTCATCGCTGATTATGGGGGTTGTACCGGCGCAAATTGCAGGGGTAGATAAAATATATGCGGCAACCCCGACTATTAACGGGGCTTTGGACCCCTATGTATCTGCCGCCGCATTGCTCCTGGGGATAAAAGACATATATCGCATCGGCGGTGCACAGGCAGTGTATGCCTTTGCATATGGAATCGGCAGTATACCCAGGGTGGATATGATTGTCGGGCCGGGCAACGCGTACGTGGATGAAGCAAAGAGGGATGTTTACGGAATGGTGGGCATAGACATGCTGGCCGGACCCACAGAACTTATTGTACTGTGTACGGAACCTTTTTCACCCGATGTTGTGTCGTGGGATCTTTTTTCTCAGTCGGAGCATGACGAAATGGCCTCAGTGGGACTTTTTTCAACGTCAAAAGAACACATCGAGGGCGTATTGAGTAGCATGGAAAAGCTGATGGCTGTGAATGAGAGAAAAGATATTATTGAAAAGGCATTAAATGGAAACAGTTTTTTTGTCCATTATAAGGATGTAAATAAGGCTGTCTCTGCCATAAACATGATTGCACCTGAACATATGGAACTGATAGGCGACGAAAGTGTTGCCGCACAGATAAGATATCCCGGCATCATCTATCTTGGTCCTAACACACCGGTTGCAATGGGTGATTATTATATAGGAACCAATCATGTGCTGCCCACAGGAGGCGCAGGCAGGTTTGTAGGAGGCCTTTCTGTTGACAGGTTTATGAGAAGAAAGATAACAGTCAAAATAGAAAAAGAATTTTTAGATAAATACGGAGACAATGCGATAAGGCTGTCAAGGATTGAAGGCCTTTATGCGCATGGAGAATCTATAAAAGCAAGAAAGGGGTTGTAAAATGAAATTAAAGATCGGTTTGCCCAAAGGAAGTCTGCAGGAAACGACATTCAGGCTTTTTAAAAACGCGGGCTATAATGTGAAACTTCCTGAAAGGTCCTACGTGCCAACAATAGATGATCCTGAGTTGGAGGGTCTTGTGATAAGGGCGCAGGAAATGGCAAGATATGTTGAAGACGGCATACTTGACCTGGGGATTACAGGCTATGACTGGGTCCTTGAGCAGAATGCAAAGGTTGAAGAACTCGTAAGATTAAGATACGGAAAGATAGGGTTTCGAGGCGTGAAATGGGTTGTTGCAGTGCCCATGGACTCTCCCATACAGAAAGTGGAGGACCTGCAAGGCAAAAAAATTGCCACAGAACTTGTGGGGTTTACCAAAAGATATCTGAAAAAGAAGGGGATAGAAGCTGCCGTGGAATTTTCCTGGGGAGCCACAGAGGTAAAACCGCCGCTTCTGGCTGACGCCATTATAGAGGTTACGGAAACAGGGGCATCACTTAAAGCGAACAACCTGAGGATTGTGGAAACAATCCTTGAATCTGAAACAGTGCTCATTGCCAATAAGAATTCCTGGAAAGATGAATGGAAAAGAAGAAAAATGGAAAACATTGTCATGCTGCTTAAAGGCGCGCTTCTTGCCGAGGAAAAGGTAGGGTTGAAAATGAATTTGCCCAAGAACAAACTGGATGAAGTGGTAAAAACACTTCCCTGCCTGCGCACACCAACGGTTTCCACTCTTTCTGATAGTGAATGGGTTGCAATTGAGGTTGTCATAGATGAAAAGACTGTAAGAGATATCATACCGAATTTAAAAAGGGCAGGAGCGGTTGATATTGTTGAATATCCGCTCAATAAGGTAATTCCTTAAAAAAGAACTATCCTGTCCGCTTAAAGAGGGGGCGCAATGAAAAGAGAAGCAAGGGTAAGCAGAAAGACAAAAGAAACGGCCATTAAAATTAACTGGGTTATTGACGGAGAAGGAAAATACGCCGTGTCAACAGGCATCCCCTTCTTTGACCATATGCTCCATCTGTTTTCAAGGCACGGCCTCTTTGACCTTGAAATTGAAGCAAAGGGAGACACGGATGTAGATTTCCACCACACAGTGGAGGATATAGGCATTGCCATGGGCAAGGCATTCAGGGAGGCCATAGCAGACCTTGAAGGGTTGAAGCGTTACGGACATGCCGTAACACCCATGGACGAATCTCTGTGCATGATTGCCATTGATATCAGCGGCAGGCCGGCCCTTGTCTGGAAAGGCAAGGTGCAGGGGGTAACAGGGACTTTCGATGCAGGCGTTGTTAAAGAATTTTTCCAAGCTTTTGTAAATGAAGCGAAGATAACCCTGCATATGAATCTTTTTTACGGCGAGAACCTCCATCACAAGATAGAAGCGATATTCAAGTCTTTCGGCAGGGCACTAAAAGACGCGATAAAGAAGGACGAAAACATCAAGGGAGTGCTTTCAACAAAAGGCACGCTGTAAAGTAATAACAGTTTAGAATTAATCATTAAAAAGAGGAACGGTCAGGTTATGATAGCGATTGTTGATTACGGCATGGGCAACTTAAGAAGCGTGACGAACGCCTTCAGGAAACTCGGCGGGGATGTTGTTGTAACAAGAAAAAAGGAGACAATCAAGGAGTCGGAAGCCATTGTGCTGCCCGGTGTCGGCGCTTTCGGAAGATGCATAGAGAATCTGAAGAAATTTGAACTCTTCGACCTGATAAAAGACCTGATAATGAATGATAAACGATATCTTGGGATATGCCTGGGCATGCAGACGTTGTTTGAAACAAGCGAGGAAGCGCCGGGCGTCGAAGGCATGGGGATAATTAAGGGCGATGTGCCGAGATTCGGGAATTCAATGAAGGTGCCCCATATGGGTTGGAACAGCATAGAGATTCAAAGGGATAATGGTATCTTTAAAGATATCAGCAACGGAGAGTATTTTTATTTTGTCCATTCATATTATTGCAGGCCCGCAGAAGATGTGACAGCGACAAAGACCGTATATGATGTTGAATTTACGTCATCTGTTCAAAAAGACCGCCTCTTTGCCTGTCAGTTTCACCCGGAGAAAAGCCAGCGGGCCGGACTCAAGCTCCTGCAAAACTTTATAGATATGTGCAGATAATACCAAGTTGCTTTCAAAAAAAACAATGAATATTTGAAAGCTTACTTGGTATTATGCCCGGCAAATCAGACTTACAATGTTTGACAGCGACTTGGCATAAGAGCGAAAGTTCAGAGCCGGGGATGATATATCTTAAATCCGCCTACCCCTTTTTATCCTATTGTGACCCGCAAAACACCTGCAATTTGCTCACAATATTTTTCAGTCAACTCATCGCTGGGTCCTTCAACCATAACGCGGCATAAGTTCTGCGTACCTGAATAGCGTACCAGCACGCGGCCGCTTTCACCGAGCTCTTTCTCAACCTCTTCTATTATTTCAACCACTTGCGGCACAGAAGAAATTTCAGGCTTGTTTTTTACAGGTACGTTAATAAGCTTTTGCGGGAATACATCCATTAATTTGGCAAGTTCCGATAAAGGTTTCCCTGTTTTTACCATGACAGAGATTAACTGCATGGCTGTCAGGATGCCGTCGCCGGTGGTGTGATGATCGAGAAAAATCATGTGACCCGATTCTTCACCGCCGATGATACTGCCTAAACGCACCATATCTTCCAGCACATACCGGTCCCCGACTTTCGAAGCATATTGCCTGAAGCCGTATTTTTTGCAAGCTACGGTGAGACCGAGGTTGCTCATGATAGTGCTGACAAGCAGATCATTTTTCAGCTTGCCCTCGTCTTTCAATGCCTTGGCGCAGATAATGAGGATTTGATCGCCCGTGATTTCATTGCCTTTTTCATCAACAGCAATGAGACGGTCCGCGTCGCCGTCAAAGGCGAGCCCTATTGCTGCGCCTGTTTCTATGACGCGTTTCTTAAGATCGCGTGTATGTTGGGATCCGCAATTGTCATTGATATTGAGACCATTGGGGTTGTTGTGAATTACCTCAATATCGGCGCCCAGTTCAAAAAATGCGTCAGGCGCAACTTTGTAGGAAGCTCCGTTGGCGGCATCTATGACAATCTTCATATCTTCCATAGACAATTCACGGGGAAAGGTGTTTTTCAGAAAAACGATATATCTGCCGTGCACATCGTCAAGGCGGTACGCGCGCCCCATTTCTGCCGCAGGGGGCACCATATCGGGGAGTTTGCCTTCAAGCATCAGCGTTTCAATTATATCCTCCTGTTCGTCGGACAATTTAAAACCATTACCGGAAAAAATCTTGATTCCATTATCCTGAAATGGATTATGAGAGGCAGAAATCACAACTCCTGCATCAGCGCGCATGCTCTGAGTTATAAAGGCAATTCCCGGCGTGGGCAGAACGCCTACCAGATAAGGTATGCCCCCCATGGACGTAATTCCTGCCTCAAGGGAACTTTCAATCATATAACCTGAAATTCTTGTGTCTTTTCCGATAATTACCCTGGGTTTATGATGAGGTTTTCTCAAAAGATGTGTAATTGCCTGCCCGACTGAAAAGGCAATAGCGGAATTCATCGGATGACGGTTAGCTTCGCCCCTTATCCCGTCTGTACCGAATAATTTACCCATTTGTTGTCTCCTTATTAAAATAGATTTGAAAAGTTACTTGTTGAACAGGTTTAACGACGGCATGAGTCCGTCTGTTTCATTGCAAAGACCGGCAATGATTGCCTCAAGCCATTTTACGCCTGTCTTTGATATATCGACAGGCAAACCTTTTATAAAATCAATATAGTTTTTATCATTGTTTTGTTTTTGTGCATTAATTGCAGCAAGAAAACTGTCACGCAGTTCCCCGTGCAGGTTGCTTGCAAGGTTGCCGATAAAAACTTCCCGGATATTGTCAACAGCAGCGTGAAATTCTTTTTTACCGGCTTCAGATTGTTTCTTGTCCGGGTATTTTTCAATAGAGGCTTTTACTTTGTCTGCCATATCCGCAAGGCGTTTAATGCGCTCCTTTTTTGCCGACGACAGTTTGTCCATTGCTCCTGCATAGATAAGCTCGCCGAATTCCTGTTTTTTAAAAAAGGGCTGACGAACGTGCTTGTACCATTGTTCAAGAGCAACCAGATTTGCCAGATAGATGATATTGTTTCCAACTACACGGGAAATCGAGGGATAGCTCCCCGAGGTGTTATCAATCAGTACATTGGGCATGTTTTTGCCGAAGACCAACTTGTTTTCTTCTGTAATATCTTTGCGTAATACTGTGCCTGCGGCAATAATATTGCCGTAACCAAGACGAAGCGGTCCTGCCATGCCGCCCTGCCCGCCCAGGAAAATCGGGGGCTGATTCAGCATGACGCCTCTCGGAACATCGCCAATAAGGGACGCCGTTGTTTTGTCGCCGTCAGGAGTAAAATTAAAATGGATGTATGAGCTGCCGACTTCACTATGGTTTTTCCTGCTTGTGCCGCCTGCCATGAGGCAGTCGCAGAAATTTATCAGGCTCCCCAGCGTTACAAAAGGGAAAAGGATGGTCTGCTTCAACCCCACACAATGGGCGCCTCCTGCCTCTTCCTCTAAGATACATCCTTCACGCACATGAGCGCCAAGGCCCATGTTGGCCTTTTCGAGAAAAACAGCTTTGTTGAAGTATCCGGCTTTAAGTTCGACCTTCGGACCGATCTGGCAGTCGTCAATTGTTACCGGACCTTCGTATCCTATCTGCGCGCCTGCCGAGATGACCGTATTTTCACCGTAGATTCGACAGCCGGGGTAGATCTTAACCCCATTACCTGAGATTTTATCAGGATCAACTTCTTTGCCGATGTCGAGCGTTACAGGGTTAGGGATGTCCACGCCTTTATTTATTAACTGGACTATCTTATCATATGATCCGGCTTTGAGTTCCAAAGCTTCCTCCTGATAAAAAACATTATGGCAAAATTATCATAAAGCATTTGAAGGGTAACGACTTGCCTAAATATGATTTTCTAAAAATTAACATTTTATGCAACTCAGGTCAACAATGGAAAAATGTTAATAAGCAATATTATTGCCTTCTTAGGCTTTCCTTGTTAGAATACCCAATGCATTTCCAGAGCAGACAAGATGTTATAAAAATCAGGGAATATCGTAAGTATTTCATTGCCAACAGATGTGAGCAACAATGACGAAAAAATTCAACCTGAAAGTGCTTCTCATACTTTCCCTCGGCCATCTTACCGTTGATATTTATCATGGGGCTCTCCCGGCCACACTCCCCTTTCTGAAAGAGAGCCTCGGGCTTTCGTATACTATGACGGGTTTTATCGTGTTGATCTCAAACTTTACCTCCTCTATGCTCCAGCCGCTTTTCGGGTTTTATTCGGACAAAAAAGGAAACGCCGTGCTTCTCCCTTTGGGATTGCTGTGCGCAGGCGTGGGGTTATCCCTTATTTCAATACCCTCAAGTTATGCCGTTATCCTCGCGCTTGTGGTAATCAGCGGCCTCGGCGCTGCCTCATACCACCCGGAGGGATACAGGACCGCCCATTTTTTCACTGGAGAAAAGAGTGTTACCGGCATGTCCATATTTTCTGTTGGTGGAAACCTCGGATTTTCATTGGGCCCGCTGTTTTCGGTTTACATCATCCAATATCTCGGGTTTTCCTCTTTCCCCGTGATTGTGCTGCCGTCGCTTGTATGCACGGCAATAATTCTCCATTACAGAAAGGCCATTGCCGTTCCTGTACTTGAACATGCAGAAAAACAGGAAGTATTTGCCAAGGCCCCTCCAGGCGCTTATATATCTCTTTTCGTTATTATTGCAATCGTTGTGATGAGGACATGGACACAGATGGGGCTTGTATCCTATATCCCCTTTTATTACATAAACTATCTGAAGGGCGACCCGCTCTTTGCGGGCAAACTTGTTTTTACATACCTTTTTTGCGGGGCGGCAGGAACGCTCATTGCCGCGCCTTTTGCCGACAAATGGGGACACAAATTATTTCTGGCAATATCCATGCTGCTTTCCACGATAACGCTCCCGCTTATATTTGTGCCTTTTATTCAGAAAAGCTATCTCATCTTTGTTGTTCTCGGACTGCAAGGCATGGTGATGATCTCCACATTTTCTGTTACGATCGTAATGGCTCAAAAGCTCCTCCCGAACAGGCTCGGAGTTGCTTCCGGCCTCATGGTAGGGTTTGCTATAGGGACAGGCGGCATTGGCGTAACGCTGCTCGGAGTTGTGGCAGACAATTTCGGCGTGCCCGTTGCCCTGGAGTCCATAATGATCCTGCCTTTTATCGGCTTTATTTTAAGTTTGATTGTAAGGTATAAAGGATAAATAGTTCCCATCCGTAAAGGGTACTTTTCCGCCCCGGCGGCGTCAATCGGTGGTCTTTCTTGTGCGGCGCACATGTTGTACGCCTAAAGCGCAATCCCTTGATTGCCTTGCCGGAACGAAAAGTTCCTCCTTTCCGATTCGGGAACTAAATAACAGTAAAATATCAATTATACGCGCCTCATTCATGTTATAATGCATAAGTTACTGTTAATCAATTTGGTATTGTCAAAAGCTACATGAAAAGTTGGTAGGAAGATTGTTTGTAGACAAGCCTCTATAAGGAAAAATGAGGGGGAGGTAGAAAATAGAATTGAAAATGAATAACTTCACCCCCTTCTTTATTCCGGATTCACATAAACGTATATGTGAATCCGGGTTGAGTGGGCAGCGGCATATTGAAAATGATTCAGATGTGGATGGGCTGTAAGCTTTGCAGGCCGTAAGCGTACTTAATGTACGCTGGAGGATCGCAAAGCGCAGCAGACCGCCGCAGATGGACATTTTTAATATGCCGCTGACCGACCAAGTGAGAAAGACGGACAATATAACTGCGCAAGAAATGGAACAATAAAGTGTAAACTTTTTACAATACCATCAATTTAATAAAAGGAGCATATGAAACCTATTATCAGTATAGTTGGCAGGCCGAATGTAGGCAAATCCACCTTTTTCAACAGGATTATCGGCTACAGGAAGGCAATCATAGAGGATTCACCGGGCGTTACAAGAGACAGAAATTACGGGGAGTTCGAGTATGACGGGAATAATTTTATCCTTGTTGATACGGGAGGTTTCGAACCCTCTTCAGAAGACAGCATCTTCCGGTTAGTAAGGGAACAGATACATGTGTCCATGGAAGAATCTACAGCCATCATATTTTTTCTGGACGGCAAAGACGGAATCCTTCCCCAGGACAGGGAAATTGCAAAGGACTTGAGAAAATATGATAAACCGGTCATCTATGTGATCAATAAAGTTGATTCAGACAGAATGGAAACTGCCGCAGCCGAATTTTACGAGCTTGGCCTGGAAAAGTATTACACAATCAGCGCTCTCCACGGCATAGGGATCGGAGAATTGCTTGATGAGATATGTGACATAGTCAACAGCGTAAGTCCTCCCCCTGTATCCGAATCAGAATCTCCGGAGGCCGAAGATTCTTCGGCAATCCGTATTGCTATTGTGGGGAAACCAAATACGGGAAAATCTTCCATTACAAACAAGCTGCTCGGTTCTGAGCGGATGATTGTAAGCGATATACCCGGAACCACAAGGGATTCCATTGACTCAAAGATACTTTACAAAGATAAGGAGATTGTGCTTATTGATACAGCGGGGCTGCGAAGAAAAAGCAAAGTCTCTGTAAAGATTGAAGAACATTCCGTATCGAGTGCCATTCACAGCATAGACAGGGCAAACATAATAAATCTGGTCATAGATGCACAGGAAGGGGTAACCCATCAGGATGCAGGCATTGCCCATACTGTTGTGTCGCGTGGCAAGGGCTTATGTATCGTTGTCAACAAGTGGGATCTTGTAAAAGGGGAAATGGACGCGAAAGTCTATAAGAAGATGGTCCTAGAAAAGCTTCCCCATGCCTCATTTTCCCCTGTGATTTTCGTATCTGCCATAACCGGACTGAACATAGGGGGTATTCTCGATACAGATTTGAGGATACACAACCAGATGGAAAAAGAGATAGGCACGCCGAGGCTGAATAAAGCCATTGAGGACTCTATTCAGAAGGTAAGCCTGCCTCATGTCCTGGGTAAACAGTTGAAGATATTCTATGCAAGCCAGACCAAAACCTCGCCGCCGACTTTCATGCTCTTTGCAAACTACCCCAAATCCATACCCGAACACTACAAAAGATATCTTGAAAACTCGCTCCGGGATAAGTTTAGTTTTATGGGCGCGCCTATACGGTTGGTGTTCAGGAAAAAATAGCGACACTATTTTTCCCGAGTTTTTTCTTTGCTCGGTCAGCGGCATGACGCAAACGTCCATGACCCGCAAGCGGGTACCCCGCGGTCTGCTGCGCTTTGCGATCTTCCGACGTACGTTCAGTACGTCTCCAGCCTGCAAAGCTTACAGCCCATCCACATCTGAAAATTTCCAACATGCCTTTGCCCACTCCAAGCCTGATTCACATCAGCCTTCACGCTGATGTGAATCAGGCGGAAATGAAGAATGATTTCTTCATTTCCCATACTTCCTCCTTCTGATATTTCCCTGTATAAGCTTTTTTTACACATTCTAAGTGCCAATTTTTCATAAAAATATTGACAATACCTTGCCTACCACGTTGTTTCGGTTTGTTCAATTTTCACAACAAATTTTCATGAAAATTTTTGATGACAATACCCTAAAATTAGATAAACCGGTTTTAAAAATGATTCCGCGCAAAGCATTATCTGTATTGACTTTACAGAGATTTTAGAAATCTGTGCAACTGTTGCACGGATTTCATTGGTCAGGCTTTCAGGTTATATATCAAACACCATGTGAGTAAAATTATTCTGCCCGGTCAAGGGCATGAAATGTGGCCATAATTGAGCTTTCTCACAATTATGGCCACAAGCACATCCTGTTTTTCTCTGCGGACTCTGCGAGAGACAATGTCTTTGATTTTATTTGCCACGCCCCTTATCAGTAGGATTTAGTATGTCCGCTCACCCCTTTCACTGGGATATAAAGCCTTCCAAAGCCTTTCCTCCTACGTCCGAAGGAGCCGAGTGCCCACGAAGTGGGTGGTGACTGAACGTCCCACGTCCCACGTTCTTCACCTCGCCCTACGGTCTTTCCCGTATTTCAATTAAAGGGATAGCGGGAAGTAAAATAAATAGTCATAAATCATCGAAAACGAAACTTTGTAGACACTGTGTCTACAGCATTGCACCAACTGTTGGTGCAAAACAGGAATATTCTGTAAAACCAAAACAGGCTTTAGTTTAGAGAATTAGGCACTTTTTTCTTGCACTGTGCAGGAAAGTATGAAAATCATTTTAATAATGTATATTATGAAGTACGGGAAGATTCTCTAAACCTGCTCGTTTTCTTCTCCATTACCTTGTAAAACACCATCGGTAAATCAGAAATCAGCGGGACTCATGACAGAGATGCCCGGCCTGTTCCAGTCAGCACTGCCGGGCTGTTTGCCTATGTCTGCAAGAAATGCCTCAATGTCCTGTTTCGTTCTTTCACGAAGTTCCTTTCCAGGGAAAAACCGATAGAATGCTTGCGCCCATTTTACATAATAAGCGGAACGGCTATGATCTATCCTGTTTTCCTCCACACAGCCCCGGAAAGCGTCCCAGAACCTCATGGCTGCCGTATATTGCTTTGAATCTGAGTTATCCATATCACCATCCAAATCAATCAGTTAGCACTGATTTTGTAGTCTGTAATATACAGAATCATTATATTATATTTCACAATCTTACTGAATTAATTAATATTTAATATTGACATGAAATTTCACTTATGCGATAGAATATTAATATTACAGAACAATATGGGTTTAAGAGGGATAATGATATACATATGTATATCTAATATATGTTGAACTAAACCGCTGCGCGGTGGCTGCCTCCTGGACAGTTATTTTCAGGTCTTTCCCCCATATCTTTATATAATCTCATAACTTTTCCCTATTACAAATAGCCTGCTTCAGGCGTACAATCTCCATATATGCTGCTTTAATAGCAGCCAACCCATTCAAAGGAGGTTGTATCATGAAAACATTGAAGCAGAGAATGAAAGATGATTTGCAGTTACGGGGATTGAGCCCGAAGACGCAACAAATGTATATTTCCCACGTCACCGGCTTTGCCCGTCACTTTATGAAGCTGCCCGATAAGCTGGGAGAGAAGGAAGTAAAAGAATATCTCCTTCATCTAATCAACGAAAGGCACGTTTCCTATTCAACCCTTGCTCAAAGCTATAGCGCCCTTAAGTTCATCTACGAGGTTACTATGGACCGCCCCGGGGAGGTAGAAAGGATACCCTATCCTAAAACACCCCGGAGATTGCCTGTTGTACTGGACAGAAAGGAAGTAAATGCTTTCTTTTGTGCTGCTGCCAACCTAAAATACCGGACAATCTTTATGATGACCTATTCGGCAGGTCTGCGCATCAGTGAAGCGATCCATCTGAAAGAGGAAGATATTGACAGCGCCCGTATGACAGTAAGAATAAGGCAGGGAAAGGGCAATCGTGATCGCTATTCTCTTCTCTCAAGGGTAGCGCTGGAAGAACTGACAAGCTATGTTAATCACTACAGACCCGGTTCCTGGCTCTTCCCCGGTACGAGTTCTGAAAAACCTCTTTCCCCCACATCGGTCCAGAAGATGTTCCAGGTTATAAAGAACCGTGCAGGTATCACCAAACCGGCAACAGTCCATACTCTTCGTCACTCCTTTGCCACCCATCTGCTGGAGGCGGGATGCAATCTTCACCATCTTCAACTGCTTCTGGGTCATAAGTCCCCAACAACCACCGCAGTCTACCTTCATGTCAGTCAAAAAGACCTTGCTAAAATAGTAAGCCCCCTCGATATGCCGTAATGCCTCCGGAAGTTGCCGATATCTTCCGGCAATATGGTCCTTCATACAGAGAGATACATAAACTTCCCCTGAACCATCTCCGCACCATACATGCCATCGAGATATGCAGAACCGCGGAACTCGGCGGTCATATAGATGAATGCACCCATTGCGGCCATGTAAGAATATCATATAACTCCTGCAGGAACAGGCACTGTCCGAAATGTCAGTTTCTCAGGAAAGAAAAATGGATTAAGGCAAGAGAAAAAGACTTACTCCCCATCCGGTACTTCCATGTGGTCTTTACCATCCCTGATATACTCAACCCTCTTGTCTTAAGAAATCAGGAGGTAATGTATAATATTCTCTTTAAAGCAGCCAAAGAGACCCTGCTTGAACTGTCAAAACGCTTTGGTAAGATCGGTTTTATCTGCATCCTCCATACCTGGGGACAGAACCTCATGGATCACCCGCATATCCACTGCATCGTAACAGGAGGAGGGTTATCCAATAACAAATGGGTCTTTTCCCGAAAGAAGTTCTTTCTGCCCGTAAAAGTTATGTCCCGGTTATTCAGGGGGAAGTTCCTTTTTTATCTCAAGAGAGCCTATGATAAGCTTGGCTTTTATGGCGATACCTCCTATCTCAAAGAAAAGGACGCCTTCCTGTCTTTTTTAAGAAAACTCTACGACAAGGAATGGGTGGTCTACTGCAAACCTCCATTTAAAGGACCGGAAACAGTCATTGCCTATCTGGGAAGGTATACTCACAGGATCGCCATTACCAATCACCGTATCATAGATATTGAGAATGGAAAGGTCTCCTTTTTCTGGAAGGATTATGCCGACGGAGGCAAAACGAAGATTATGGCCCTCGATTGTTTTGAATTCATCAGAAGGTTCTTATTGCATGTCCTCCCTGACAGGTTTGTTAAAATACGTTACTACGGATTACTGGGAAACAGGAACAGGAAAGATGATCTTGCTCTATGCCGTAAAGCCCTGGGGATTAATACAGAGACTGAACATACTGTTCAAACATGGCAGGAATTATTCCTTGCTGTTACCGGC